>OFNE01000001.1_pt1 | contig 68084 bp, 124 predicted proteins | sample 1541961 | NCBI WGS metagenome assembly OFNE01 (sample SAMN04958495, study PRJEB24370) | sediment metagenome | isolation source: lake sediment | place: USA: Lake Hill lake, St. Paul Island, Alaska | collected 2013
AGATGTTAAAAGATGAACACATTTTTTAACATTGTTAATAAAAAGGATAGCATAGTAGCTCCGTCGTTGGAGAGAGGTGAGTACATGTTTCTGGATAGGAGCTTTTAGGTACTTGGCGTGGAGACGTTTGATAGTTTGCTTGGCGTTCTTAGACATGATAGAGTCCCCTTGTTAATTTGTGAGAGTCCACTTGGTTTCTTCCACGGCCTTTCTGGTAGGTCGCTTCCAGTTGAGGATCACTCCCGTCTCCAGATCTATCTCCAGCTCCACGTAGTCCCCATAGTGATCCTCCGGCATGAGGGCGGGGACATAGCCATTGTGCTCTGCGACTGTTTTGCCATTACTGCCCTTGAGTTCGGCGTAGCATAGGTCGGCGCACTTGGCATTGATGTAGATACGATTCACGTCGAGTTTCTTACCCTGTACGGTGATTTTCATAGTGTACTCCTTATCCGTTCTGGTTAGTGCGTGCCCAGCGCAGGGCTTTTCTCCTCAACCGAAACTCTTCCAGGGCTTTCCCGTTCTGGTGAAACACCACATACTTGGGGCAGCCCATACTCCAATATCCTTTTCTCTCGTAGACTGTCATGACCCCGTGGGTCTCGACAGGATAGATCGGTCGTCCACAGTAGGTTTCATCAAACATGATAGAGCCTCCTTTTTTTATTTAGCTATAGTGAGTCGCCATTTTACAATGTCCTGCCCCATGATAGTATCTTCATTTACATGGAGCGGCAGTTCTTCAAGAGGGCACTTCAAGAGTTCCAATTTAAATTTATCATAGGAAGGACTTCCTATTTCCCTTTGAATTCTTTTATCGCGATACCGTGCCTCATGCAAAAGTATTCTTAAACTAGATGACTTCGCAATATCAAACAGTTTTTTGTAGTCTTTATGTGTGAACTGTGAGGGCACATAACCGGATCTATTTCGCATGCACGAACCTCCGCTTTACACGCTCTGTGAGTTGGGGACAGGACCACTCCTCATTGATGAGGAGTGGGACCTGATCCAGTGGAGCCTCATCGATACGTTTGATCTCCTCTTTGATAAACCCGTAGATGATTATTAAGAGATCCATTCGATTTAAAAATCTATATTGAGACTCCCGGCGCTGGTGACCTGGGCGTTGTTGCTCCCAAATTTCATCTTTAATAGTATCCGAGAATAGTTTATTTCTAAAATCTTGTATTAGATTTTTGAGATCGTAGTTAGTGAGAGCATCAAACATTTTATAGACGTTTGTATCTGCCATGATAGAGCCTCCTAATAAAAAAGGGAGTCTCATTTTTTGAGACTCCCTCTGTTGTACTAGCTATCACATAACAAATTTATTCAGCTTTCTTACCCTTCTTGCGGGTACGCACGGCAAACTTCCAGATCGTCTTACGGAGAGCTACCGCTAGCGCCTTGGGCTTCTTGGTCTGTACATTGATATACATCGCAAACGACTGCACAGGCCACACACGACCCTTCCTCCACTGACCCTTCTTCTTTTTACCCTTAGGGGCGACAGCCTTCTCCTCAGACTCAGCCACGACTTTCTTGGATACCTTTTTCTTGGCAGCCACTTTCTTAGCTCCCCTCTTACCCTTTTTCTTCCTGGGAGATTTAGGAGCGACGGGAGGATCCACAGTCTCCGCGGCGATCGCTGCGGGGGCGAGCGCCGCTGGAGTAGGAGGCTCTTTCTTAGAGTCTACCTTTTTGACGGGGACTTTTTTCTTAGCGACCGGCTTTTTCGCGGGAGCCGGGGGTGTATCCCGTTCGACTCTCTCAGGTACGACGGGACTGGTTTCGGGGGACTGGGCTGTCGTTTTATCGTCTGCCATTTGAGATCTCTCCTTTAATAAAATATGATTGTTGATGTGGGATGCTTGTCGGGAGATATCCCACATCATGGCGGACGATATACACGCATCCCTCAGTCTCCTCTATCACACGAGCTGGAGCGCCGCTCTATTTCTTTTGATATGCTCGGTGCGTCCCGACTGCTTGCTGTTCTTTTTGATCACGTCATATTTGATGAGCGGCATCCCGATCCTGCTCAGAAAATGCTGCATCGTTTTTGCATAGCAGTCGACGCAGCTAAATTTACAGATCCCCGACGAGGACATATTCAGAGACGTGATCGGGAGGTCTCGTCCCACCGTCAGTTTCGAGCACAGTCCGCACTCACTGCAGCCCAGACCCCTGCGGTCACAGACATAGGCACCGGGGGTGGAGTCCGCCAGGGAGTGGACTTTCTTTAGAGCCTGCTCACTGAGCCGGTATCTGTTGCACGAGAACTCATAATGGTCCGTGGAGGAGTATCGCAGCAGATTCCTTTTCCCATTGAACCTCTGCGCCGTGATCACCACAGGATATCCTTCCTCACTCAGCTCCTTTATCAGATCCACGATCGGTGTGGACTCCGGGATGTACTTCACTCGCGTGAACGCCACATTCCCACGGTCGAGCTCATAGAGCCTCGCGACCTCCGACTCCCGTACCACCAGGTCCGGGTTGACCGTGATGACTGCCTGGTATGGGTGATTGTTCAGGGTCAGGAGCCCCGGCGTTTTAATGTTACAGTTCACGAAGAAAAAACGGTTCGGGTTTTCGATCACATACTTCGCGAGCTGTTTGTACTCCGCCTCGGTGCAGTTAAAATTGTTGTTGACGGCTACACGGACTACGCTGTTGTAGCTCTGCTGAGCCGGGACGATCAGGGTTTTCATAGGGTCAGCCCCTTTTCGTTGAGGTTTAATATATATTACCGCGTCATTCTCGTCAAGTTAATTATGCATTTAAGAGATTTCTATTTCTCTTATCTATTCACTTACACGGCGTTCTCTAATCTCCACTTTACGATAGCCTGCGCCACGGGGGACTCGTCGTTGATGTGGAGGGGGACATCTTCGAGGGGTTTGTCGAGGGGACCTACATTCAGATCATATTCTTCGAGCATGCTCTCGAAAAGTACCGGGTCATAGCTGAGGACTTCGATCTGGCGGGCGAGTTTGCGTATTGTGTGTATCGGGTCGTCCGTGACTTCGGGAGGGTCACCGCTTCCTACGTTGGGGAGTAGAGGGGGTGCGCCATTTTCCTTTTCTCTTTTTTCCATGTCACTGGCGGTGTTCAGCAGGTAGGTCGTCAGGCTGCGGAGGTGTTCTTCTGTGAGCATGCCAGCTCCTTTTTATAGGTCTCGATGATTTGGAGTTCTTCCTCGTCTGGTGTAAACTCGTGAGACTCAGCATCCATGCTGTTTTCATATATCATGGCTTTGTTGTCGTCCATGTAGGTCACGGACTCGTCGTGGGTATAGAGGGTATCGTACTCGAAATATTCCGAGTTCCTCAACAGGAATGTATTCAGGAACTTCAGTTTAAACTTACCCTTGATGTCCCTGCTCTCTTCCTCTATTTCTTCCATTTCATTATTGATACAGAGGGGGGCGTTGATGAGGAGTTCTTGCATGGAGGTCTGGCGCATCTCACGGATGATGTTCGCGTAGCCGCCTTTTTCCTGGATGAGGGCCGCCAGTTTATTGAGGTTGTACTGTAGAGCCTCATAGTACAGGCGATAGTGTTCGTACTCTTCTTTGAAACCTTTGCCCCCGAAATACCGGCCCTCAGAGAGGTCTGCGGCACGTGCGCAGAAATTCCTTACTTTTACTACATAGGTGTCGTCACGTTTGAGGGAGTCTGTGGGGATACTGAGGTAGCGTTCGAGTCTGGTATTAAAGTCATCCTGATAGTGCTGCTCTACGATACCCCGGAGCATGGCTTTGATACGTGAGGCGCAGTGTACTCTGGGATAGACGTAGATTTCTTTTCCGTCCTTGATGAAATCATATTCGTTCTGGTGCCAGTAGACATAGATAGCGTGGGCGTTGTGCAGTTGGTCGGTTTCTATGTAGCCGATTCTATCGAATTCATTCTGACTGTCCACACCGTACATTTTGAATATTTCATCATGGTACTCCTGCCAGGTCGTGATAAACTCCGGGGCGGCACCCAGGTCCGCGCTCTGGGTCTCGAAATCATGTACATGATAGGTACTTGTGGTACTGCTACCATACCCGCTTCCTTTGGTAGTACCTTTGTAGCTCACCAGACCTCTCAGATCGCTGATGGCTTTACCGATACGGCCTTTGTGAGACTCTATTCCATCTGAGGAGATAGTATGTTCAGCGGAGGGGTGCTGGAGGAGTTTTCTAGCGACGTGTCCCCAGATACGGAGTTTGAGTTCGGTGAGGCGCTGTGCGGGAGTCTGGGAGGAGGCTGGAGTGCCGTGATGATAGCGCGACATAGGATTTTACTCCTTTATTTAAAAATCTCGTGACTGTGATTGCGAGTGAATGTTTTGACGTCCCCGAAATAGGAGGACATGAATTTAGTACCCGTGCCCATGTTCAGATTGATGTCATGGAGGGTCGCGGGTCTGAAATTATGCCGGGGAATGTTTTCATAATCTATCCTGCCGGAGCGCTCTGTAAATCTGAATCCTCTTACTGTGGAGAGTGGTTTGAATACGAGGCCCCTTTTATGGAAATGCGTGATCTGGATTATCATGTCACATCCATGCCAGCTGATGATATAGGGTTTCTGCCTTTCAAGATTAGCGATCTCCGTCCCATAGTGAGGATTCTTTTTCATCACATCGGATTTTTTCACGGGAGATACCTCCTATAGAAAACAAAAGGGCACGGTATTTTACTACCGTGCCCTCGTCCCCTTTTGCTGTTTCTATAATATTTTTTTCGCCTGTCAGGATTTCTTACAATCTGAAAGGTCGCAGATAAAAGATACTCCTGACAGGCATAGCCGGATCTACTCTATCTCTATAGAGAGTCCTCCGGCAGGACTTGTTCAGCTTATAATATACTTTTGTGTCATACTCCTATCAAGCGATTAGAGATAGAACTTCGCGGTAGACCTTCTCCACAAACGCCGGGTTTACGGTTGCCTGCTCGTGGCTGGCGGCTACCTTACTTTTATTCCCATCGATGTCCGTCCATTCGATGTTGTCGTCATCGTCCTCATCGATGTCCTGGTCCAGGCGGAGAGTCTCTACGGGGACGTTGGACTGTATCCACTGTACCAGGCCGCCCTCGATACCCATGAGGACTTTGGTAGCCGTGAACACCCGTACCCGGATACAGGTAGCGGACTCATCATATTCGACGAGGGTGGGGTGATTGGGATAGGCCTCTTCTACGAGGCGCTCGCACACCTCGGTGTCGGAGTCGAGCTTCTTGCGTAGAGCCTGGAGCTTGCGGGCGGAGACTTTCAGTTTCAGATCCCGGATGAGTCCTTCGGGGTCGACTACATCACAGGCGATGAGTTTGCCGTTTTTGTCGGCGGCGATAGAGAGTAACATAAGATTATCTCCTTCGGTTGAATAGATGTAGCGTGTAAAAGATCGTAGTAGTATTTGCTTTGCTCAGTAGCCGCGTGTGAGTCCGAGGTCACGTAGGACGGCGAGGTGGATGTCGTTGAGGACTTTCCAGCCGACTACTGTGATAGCGAGCTCACTATCAAAGAAATAATAGGTCTGACTGCCTTTGCAGTGTACCCCTCGCACTCCCCAGAAATTGAGGATGTGCTCATGGACTTCTTTTTTGATCTGGACTCTGGTAGCGTTTTCAGGTACACTGCACAATGTGTGAGACGCTATCTCGTGGTTACCGCTGGTGAAGTTACCGCTGGTGAACCTATAGTCGATGAGTATGACTTTGCGAGCCATCCTAGTCCTCCCATCTGAAATGTGAATTCATCCATTCGTTGGCGATTTGTTTGTTGTCTGCACCCTTGAGGGTCAGTATCGCGAAGTGCTTCAGGTCTTTATCTTCCTCCTCGTTGATATACAGGGGAGCGTTTATCTTAAAATACTCGATAGTCTTTTCGTAGAGTTCCTGATCGATGTCGACGGCTTTGCCGGAGACGAGTTTATCACGGAGGGTCTGGAGTTCTCCGTAGGTCCTTTGGAAGAAGCTCACGGCCTCCTGCGCCAGGCGCATTCGTTTATCAAACTCCTCCACGGTGATAGGGGTGTCTTTATTAAACTGAGTGACATCTTTCCACACTGAGCTGTCATTGTCCATAGTACGGAGTTCGAGGTCGTAGAATATTTTTGCTCTGAGCTGGATGCGGTCCTCTATAAATTTCTTGACCTTCACACGGCACAGGGTGTCGATGAGTTCTTTTCTCTTATTTTTTGGAAACACTTTCAGCGCTGTCACCTCACGCTCCGTAGGTGCGGACGAGCTGCTGTATCTATATCTATTGCGTCGTCCTCCGTAGACTGAGGATGGTACGGACTCTGTTTTTCGATAGACGTGTATATCGTATTTGTTTTTGTTGAGATACACGTAGAACAATTTTCGTTTCTCTAACCGAGTGAGATCCTCATAGGCCTCATTGGGGCAGTCATAGGGCTTTGTACTATACGATGATGTGTTACAGGAGATATCAAACTCAAAGGCCACTGCATACTGAGTAGCTGTCTGGAGGACTGTCTCCATTACGGGTTGGTTGAGTGGGGTGATGAGACCCTTACTCAGGAGATGCTCACGACATAGATTGGCGCTGCGATCATACTGACACGCTTTGTAGGGAGATACATCCTTTGTATAATATTCTCTTTCATAGCCGTATTTATCGCAAAGGATCTTCATCAGTACGGCATAGACGTATTTGATCTCCCATGTTTGCTCACGACAGGAGACCCCAAACGCTTTCACGTCGTTCTGTTCACTATTGTATCGGGACATACTATCTCCCTGGGATGATTTTAAATGGAGGGCAGCCGACTTCCTCGTGCCCTATACGGCTGATCAGCAGCCCTTTAAAGATTTCGTTAAAGGGGCGGCCTGCCAGTGAGTCTTTAGCGTAGAGCCTCGTGACTTCATCTTTATCATTGATGAGCAGGGGCATGTCTGACAGGGGACACAGAGAGAGTGCGTAGCAGGTGTCGAAGAGTTCCAGGACATCACTCTGCTTCATTACGATCTCGCCCTCACCGTCCGTGGGGATGCATTCGGGGCCGGTCATACCGGGTGCCCGATAGTAATAGCATTCGTTGTGGTGTTCCTCGCTGGAGTTCACGGCGGGTGGCAGGAGCTTTTTGATAGTGAGTCCGTGTTTCTCGCAGTAGTCATCCAGCTCTAGCGTGACGGATACTGACCCGTCCATTTCGTAGTCTACATCGTACTCCAGCTCTATGGAGTTGGGTTCCTGGAAATCTCGTATGAGTTTATCTATCGGGTCTTGCTCTACGCCCCAGCCGTCGATCAGTTGTACGTGATCATCCTGGAGAGTCTCGACGAGTTCAGGGAGGGCGGATTCTGGTAGGTCGCCGCCGATCCATACGGTCATCTTCATAGAGTCTCCTCATTTATTAAAAGCGATACGTTTGAAATCCTCGGAGAGCGCCGCCCAGTTTATATAGAGTCCAGCATCGTTGGGATTGAAAAGGTGCCAGGAGCGGATGTCCAGGAATCTGATGGCATCTAGAAAAGTTCCGTTAGGATCGGTCACTATCTTGTTAGCATCAAAACCAGGATACTCTATAGCGAGTACATGACATCTCAGTGAGTCCAGGTTCCATTTACGTGGGATGACGATCCAGCCTCCATCTATCCATGTCGTATGAGTAGGTCTTACATTTCTTATCTCCACCGTAAAAGTAGGTCGTACTATATGGAGCATCTTATCTGTCGGGATACTTTTAATCGTATCCAGAGCATGCTGATGTTCCGTGATTTTTCTTTCGTAGGCCAGGATAGCTTGGTACCGCAGGATGCGTCCATTTCGTGTAGGTCATTTCGTAAGACTTTTTAATCAAGTTGTAATTTTTCATAGCATATCTGCTCACAGTATAGTATTTTATGAATAGTATGATTGAGTACTCATTGAACCTATTGAACACAGTGAAAGGTTTTCATCGTGTTTAATTTAAATGAGTAAGCAAACATGCTGGTGGCTATAGTACATACGGTACTATAGGAGTATTCGAAAGAGTACTCGGACAGGAGTTTACAGTCCCTGTTGTTCCGGAAAATGAACCTGAAATTCATATTTTATATGATTTCTGGTAACTGTCACGTGTACCTCCCATAAAAAAAAGGAGGCTCTACCTTTAGAGCCTCCTCACGATCTCTCCGCCAGGTCTCAGGCATCCTGTTGCGCAGGGATGCCTGTAGGTTGGTCGACTCCCTTGGGGGTCATGTGTACCCGCTGTCCCCACTCCACTGGGGGTTTGCAGTCAGCGGTCGTCAGCACCCACAGGACATCTCTTACGTGAGTGGGTTTGGGGGGTGCCTCCGCGCAGCCATCAGTGAGGATGATGAGGGATTGATACCGTCGCTGATCTGCCAGCTCGAACACTGGTGTGAAGCATGTGCCTCCGCGTCCTTTGAAATCGAAGGACACGCGTTTCCTGTCGAAAGACATAACCTTTCCTTGGATGCCGTGGTCAAACATCACCAGGTCTACCGGCTGCAACTCAGCGAGTCGGTTTAGCTCCGCCAGGAAATGACTGAGGTCATCATCACTGATAGAGCCTGACGTGTCTATGGCCACCAGCTTGCGGTCTGTATGCAGACGTTTGGTGCCGCAGTATGGATAGCCATAGCGCCGGTTGGGCTTCTTGAAAGTAGACTCTATCTTAGTCGAGACGAGATTGCCCAGATAGTGACGGAGATATCTCCACCAGCGTACTGAGGATTTCTGCGCCGCCATGATGATTTGTTGCACTTCGCCGGGCATGTTGCCCCAGCCGTGTTCACGTTTGGAGAGCTGTTCGATTTTATTTCTGATCTCTTGTTTCACGATCTCCGCGTCGGCATCGTCCCAGCCATCATGACTATCGAATCCACCCCCACCCTCACCGTCCCCTATGTCCTCTCCTTTATCCTTCTTCTCACGGAGGAGGAGGACATATTGTTCCATGGACTGTTTATCCGGGAAGTTATAGGGTTCATTGGTGGGTTTGAGGCCTATGTCTTTACCCTTCGCTTTACCGTCTTTGGTTTTGGGCATGTGACGGCTGGAGTCTTCGGGGATGAGGCAGTTGATGGCGAGGTCCGCGGCTATGTTATAGAGGCTGCGATCTTCTTTGCGTTCGGGGAGCCGCACGCAGCAGTGGTGCAGGGCTACGTGATAAATTTCGTGGGTGAGGACGTAGCGGAGTTCGGGGTCGGTGAGACTGCTCACAAAGTTGGGGTTGTAATAGAGGAAGAGTCTTGAGTCTTTGACGGTCACGCCCATAGTGGGCACGGCTTTGGAGGAGCGTTTTTCCATCATCATCAAAATCTCATGGACGAACATATCCTCCAGCACCATGAACGCGACGAGCCACGTCCACCTCTCCTCGAAATCTTTATATCTCTGAGGAGTGTTGAGGTCTGAGAAAGGCATATGGAGAGCTCCTTTTTAGTCTGAATACATAGCGGCTGCCGCACGCTCAGCGAGTTTGTCCCGTCTGAGCATCCGTGCTACCCGCATTATCATACGCAGCTCACCGTCGTTGTCACCTATCAGGCGGTACTCATTGAAATCGAAAGTCACGTCCCATAGAGCCTTGACGTGCCACTTGGGGACGCTGATCTCCTCGCCCCGCAGACGTGCCTTCACTAGCTCTAGCGTGAGTCCGGTCTCGTTGACCATGAGACCGAGTTCTTCTAGTGTAGCCTCCAGCACTTTCACATACTCACTACTTTTCGCGTAGGCTTTCTCAGCCAGAAAGTTCTCGCAGTTTTCCAATTCCTCCGTGAGCATCTTCACGAGTCGTTTTTCATTCACGGGCATAGGGACTCCTTGGGAGAGGGGACACGGTAGAGTGTCCCCTTTTTATTATATAGGAGGCACTATGTTACTTCGCGGCGGCGGCAGCCTGATTCTTTTTATACAGGATAGGGTTGACTGAGACACTCAAGATGATTTTGTGATTGAATTCGTTGCGCAGGGACTTCATTTTATACCACTTTTCGGAGGCGACTTTGTCCACCTTGTTCCATTTCTTCCAGAAGTCCAGGGCGGGTTCGTTGGGGAGGAGGTCGAGATACCGGGCCAGATTCAGTCCGCGTTCCTCGGTGATGTCTCTGGGGGAATTCTCCAAGAGCCATGCGATGAGGAGTTCATTGTATGCGGCGATCTCGGTGATGCGGTTCTTCGCTACGATGTCTTTCAGGCGAGCCTCTACGTCTTTGTCCCATTTGTTGAGGATGATGTTGGCATCAAGAGCCTGATAGTCCGTCTCCAGGAACTTCTTAAACGCGCTCTGAGCTACCGTGGAGATATAGCCACCTGCGAGTTGGAACATCCAGTTGACGGCTTGTACGCCTTTACTGAGGGGGTTCTGTGACCGCAGGCCAGCTTTATGATCGGCCTCCATTTTGTTGATGGTGCGGCTGAACATTTCCCAGGCACGCCGGTTGTGTACCAGCGTGATGCCTTTGGTAGAGGCTTCCTGTAGGAGCTCCTTGGTCGGGTCGAGGAGTTCGGGGTAGCGGCGGATGAATTCCACGATTACGGGGTGGACGTTATTCAGGATAGCCCATTCCAGCCATTCCTCTACGGAGGGATTGAATTTGATCACGAAGAACCGTGACAGGAATGCAGGGTCCATCGAATTCACCGTATAGATATCGTCCTCGTCATTGACAGCGGAGACCACGCGCCAGCCGTCCGGGAGTTCGCGGAGATTCAGTCGCCGGTCGAGGATCAGTTCAAAGGCGGCTTGCTGGACTTCGCGCACGGCGCGGTTGGGTTCATCCAGGAACAGGATACCTTTGTCTCCGTATCGACTTTTTGCGATGTCGGCGGTGAGCCCCAGGAATTCTTTGAGCTGTACCATGTCTGTTTCTTTGAGCGGGAACCACTCCGGCGTTGCGAAAACAGTGCGTCCGTGCACATGGAATGGCATGCCCTTGAGATCGCCCACGTCATTCTGAGACAGTCGAAAGTCGATGCAGGGGACATCGAGTATTTTGGCGGCTTGTTTTACCACCTGAGACTTACCTAGGCCGTGATTACCGCAGATCAGAATGGACTGCGATATCGGGAGCTGAGTCAGGCATTCCAGCGTTTGTTTCACATTCATTCTGTACGCCCCATTCTTTTAGGTTGTGTGTAATATACTATTATGAAACACGTTTTTAAAGTTTATTCGTATGGGCTGAACCATGCCCAGGACTTCCACTGGTCGGCGAGTTCTTTCTTTCCTAACTCCTCATACAATTTTGCACACTGATAGAGCCTCCCGTGGTTATATCCCATGTCTAATTTTTCACCACATTCATCAAACTGTTTGACGAGTATCTTCGTCAGCTCTTCCTGGAGATCGGTGTCATAAATACTTTTACCTTTCAGGCATTGTTTGGCTAAAAGTTGGACGATTTTTGATTCGTGATTGATGAGGAGCGGGAGTTCTTTCAGCTCGGTGTCGTCGTTCACTATCTTCCAGTCCTGCGCTACATAGAAACTCATGTCCTCCATGAGGCTCTCGTGGGCTGATTCGGTCTCGCGTTTCAGCCAGGCGAGGAGGGCTGCCTTTATGACAGGCTTTATCATAGAGCCTCCTGGGTTATCAAACCTGCGAGCCGCTCTTTCGCGTACACTTCGAGGACAGGGATGTTGATGTAGAGAGGCATCTTCTCATCAGAGAGATCATCCTCGGTGATAGGGACATCTTTTAGCTGGATGTAGTGTAGGATCTCCCGCCCTGTGTGTCGGCTATAAAATTCTCGTGCATATTCTCTATTGAGTATCTCAGCACGGTGTTGTTTTTTATAAAGATTGAAATGTGTTTTTTCTGCGAGTCCCCTGAAAACATTGATGTAATATCTCCCGCGTGGTGTCGGTGAGAGTACCATGCAGGTAGCTCTGGCTCCTGGAGAGCGGCTTACATATCCCCCATTTGTTTTGATAGTATAGCCATCGTGGTTGAGTGCGGGATACATCTTATAAATGAACCCTAGAGCCAGGCATGACCCCAGGAACTGCCTCACGTCGGACTCATCGAGGACGCGAGCATGGCAGCCTTTTTGTTCTTTAGCGAGGGCTGCCGTGAGGAGGGGAATTTGAAATGTCAGACTGAGTTCTGCCATAGATCCTCTCCTCTATTTGATCTTGGGTAAATCTTTTAACGGGATGCTCTCGGTCTCCCAACTCACATCAGTGTGTCTGAAAATACCTTGGTAATGGAAATCATCCCTACTCACTTTGATCATATCGCATTCCGAGCTACCGTTCCATTCAGTGAGCGTCCTTTTTATTTCCTCGAACGTCTCAGTGCTGTTGACGCTATCGCCTGCGAGGCGGCGTTTGGCGTAGATTGCGGTGACGGGGTTGTCGTCGTTGATGTGGAGGGCACATTCTTTGAGAGGCGTTTTGTCCGTGACCGTATCTGTTATGACTACCTCTTCGTTCATTAGGGCTTCCGGGGGGTCCCACTCTTCGATGTAGGTGACTTTGAGGTCTTTTACGGCTTTGGCGAGCTGGTGTATTCGTTTGATCTGTTTCTTATTCAGATTGATCACGGCGGTGGTAGGGCCGTCGCTATTATCGTCATTGATGTGGACTGATACAAAGTTTCTGTAGGTGATACTCATGCTCGGTCTCCTATAGACGTGAGAAGTTGTTTTTACTTCCACTAAAAACTGGTCGTCGTATCTCACTCGTTTATCATGGACTTATGCGCCAGTTTAAGTGCTGATTTAATTTTCTTCGTTTGGGCGAGGGCTTTTCCCTGGGTAGTTTTGGAGAGCACTCTGCCGGGGATTTTGCCTCCGAGGATGTCTCTGTATCGTCGGGTGGTGTAGTCTCCGAAATAGAGTAGGAGGTCTATAAAAGGGACTTCTTTTATGGTATAGAGTTTTGAGTCTCTCAGTGTCTTTGTCGGGAACTGTACCCCTATTGTATCAGATTCTTTTTTTGTAGCCAGTACGAAAAAAGTATGTGTGTGAAAATTTTTATGGAGGCATTTCCTGAATTCCACGAGCCAGTAATTCGTGTGACTCGTAATGCAGTAGTAGTGCCCTCTCACGAATCTCATGGAGCCTCCTATTTCTTTTTAGACTTTTTATGATCTTGTGAGCGAGAAAACCCACGGTTTTAACCGTGGGATGAAAGCGAACCGTGCCATTAATGTATATTAAAAATAGACAGAGATTGTTCCTCAAAGCTGAAAATGCTGGTTGAACACTAAAAAAGTCTCTATCTAACTTTTCTCCTTGCTTCAGACCTAATAAATCTGATTCGGAGATCTCAAAAACTTCTGTGAAAGAACTCAGACTCGGGCTGGAGTCTGTTGAGCGACCAGTGCCTCGCCGCAAAGCGACGGCACTGGTGAGGGCTCATAGAAGCCCACGACTTTAGTCGTGGGAGCAGTCACCGTCGATCAGGTCTTGTATGGATTGGCACGCTGTCATGTATCCGCGATAGAACTCTCGTGGAGAGCCACGGGATTGTTCAAGCAGTTTGCAATTGTTTCGTTCCCACATTTCGGCTACCAGGCGTATCTGTTTGGTGGTCATAGAGCCTCTTGTCGTGTGGAGTATCGGTCTTTGTATTGGCGATCCGCCGTCTCATCCATCCATTCTACATTGATGAACAAAGGTAGGTCGGTGTCCTTGATTCGTTTTACGATAGCTTTACCGAGGTACGCATACTTGGGGTCGTCGTATACGTCCCACTCAGTATACTCCTCCAGAAATTCTTCATAGGGGAGTGTCTCGATGCGCTTCTTTTCGGCACGATAGTCATCGTCGTGTCTCTCCAGCCATTGCTCCTCGGTGATCTCATAAGACTCTGTACAAGAGCCTCCCGTGACCATGAACCCACCATATAGCTGATTAGCGGACTCCTCATACGTCACTATGATAGTCAGCGTCGGGTAGTCATCAGAGAGATCAATGTAATCTTCTTTACGAGGACTCCAGCGACACGACTGTGTGAGTGTGATGTCGTCTGCGTTACGCTGGTGGCAGCATAGCCCGAACTCTATCTTGTTGGTCTCCGCATCCAGCAGCATGGGATGTTTGCGGGTGAGCATGTTGGACTGTGTGTGGATCATGTCGTAGAGTTCATCGAGGGTCGCTTTGTCCCCTGTGATTGTCGCATACGCGGTGCAGATGTTAGCCATGTGTTCGTCCCCCGGGGGCTGCCTGGTTCGCAGGTTCTATGGTAGAGCCTATTTTAGCGAGCCGCAGTATCGCGAGCATGGCTTCCTCGTGGGCGGTGATCATGCTGGTAGCGATTTCTTTATCTTCCGGATTGGAGGAGGAGACGGCCATATATTTTATCATGTCACGGGCGCAGTCTGCCAGGGATATTATTGCTTTGATAGCGATGTCATTCATGGGTGTCGCTCCTCTTTTAGACGGTGTAGGTCATTTCGTAAGACTTTTTAATCAAGTTGTAATTTTTCATAGCATATCTGCTCACAGTATAGTATTTTATGAATAGTATGATTGAGTACTCATTGAACCTATTGAACACAGTGAAAGGTTTTCATCGTGTTTAATTTAAATGAGTAAGCAAACATGCTGGTGGCTATAGTACATACGGTACTATAGGAGTATTCGAAAGAGTACTCGGACAGGAGTTTACAGTCCCTGTTGTTCCGGAAAATGAACCTGAAATTCATATTTTATATGATTTCTGGTAACTGTTGCTCTCATAGAGGCTCCACAAGTGCAGCAAAAAAAGATTGATAATACTAACAATACTCGTATCATAAAAAGTCCTTAACTAGAGGAAATAGCGGGCGTGGCGTAGTGGTTTTTGCTCCGCCACGTCATAGAGTTTCGTTATATGGCTTTGAGGATATCTTCGGAAGACCAGCCACATTTTTCCAGCAGGAATTCGAGTTGCCCGTCGATACCTTCGTTATTGGCGGATGAGGCGAGATTGGATGCCGCATCGTGGCATACATCGTCGAGGTTAGCAGATTCTATTCCTTTTTCCAATAATAACTTTTTGAGTTCTGATTTACCCATTAGATAGCTCCTTTCTCTTTTAACTGTTTCTCGATCTCCAGGTAGGCGTACTCGGTTTGTTGGTCGATGTCATCCCCATAAAGCGCAGCCTTTTCGATAGAGCCTGTGTCCAGGAGACCCAGGCAGGCGGCGGGGTCTGCCTTCACGTTGTTCCGGCGGAGGACATTCTGGACATCCTCCTCGGTGATTTCAAATGCCAGACTCATTAGAGCCTCCTATAAAACGGTGGGGTGCGTCAGACAGACGGCGGTACAGTTAAAATCTTGGTAGTACCCCTCATCGAGGATGACATCCATGTCATCTTTCTTTGCCCCGATGTTGAGGCACTCCAGAGTGAAACACTCTTCTGCTTTCTTTACGTCAGAGAAGAGCTTTGCTTCGTCTACCACGTTGTTTTTGATTATGACGACGAGCACTGGTTCTTTTTTCTTAGACATAGAGCCTCCTTATTTTTTGGATGTGATCCCATAGTGTTTATCCAAACGATCCAGCAATTCGAGCATAGCCTCGAACCCCTGTCGTCCCTCATCAGTGGAGCAGTCCCAGTCACCGGAGAGTCCTTCGGTGCATGAGTCACGTAGGGCTTTGAAATCTGCACGGGCATCCTCGGCGGTGTACTTTTTCTTAGGCATAGAGCCTCCTTATCCCCGCAGCCAGGCACGGCGCATAGCTTTGAGGACGAATGGGTGAATGTGCATTGTTTGTCCGTACTCGATCTCATAGATGCCCCGCCTGAGTATCTGCACTATCGTCTTACGCAGGTTCTCAGGGCGTGCCTTGTCAATGATCTCACAGATACGCTCCTGCATCTCAGCCCCGATCCAGTAGGATGGAGACCAGTTATCATGGGCGAACATTACCGAGGAGGATACCACGCAGCAGGTGCTGGAGACCCGGCGGACATCCGGGTTCGGGGGGAGGCTCTTCACAAGAGCCTTCAGGGCCTCCTTCAGCGCCGCCGTCTGACGGACGAGCGCCTTCGTCGAGTCTCGTGCACTGGCGGATAGAGTGGTCATATGTGTCTCCCTATTGAGTCTTGAGGGCTTTGTAATGTTCACGAGCCCAGTTCTTGAAAGAGCAGACTTTCTCCCCCATCTGTTTTAGTTCCAGGACAGCCTCTCGGTATTCTTCTCGAAGATATTCGGAATCCTTGTTGCAGTCCCACCATTCTTTGAATGATCCGACGTTCCAAGACATAGAGCCTCCTAGTCCACATCTCCTGTGGTACCGAAAGAAGAATCTTCATACTCAGGAACGCTCCAACGGATATCAGTCGTCTGGAGTTTACCGGAGTTGATTTTGTCTGACACCTGTTTAATAGCCACGTCTGCATCTTTTGCAGTGACTTCTACGACACCAGTTTGGTACAGACGCTTTTCGACACTGACTCTGAATTTCGGCATAGAACCTCCTATGGTTTCACATACTGGTGATAGGCGATCCAATCGAGTACCAGCTTCATAGTCCTGCCGTCGATCTTCCATGAGGGCTCGTATCCCATCAGATCTAATCCTCCGACCGGGATACCCGCATTATGCTCTATCAAAGTCGAGGCATAGTAACAGGTAATAAACTGCCCATCGGGAGTGTGTGGATACCGACCGTCATAGAACTCCACGAGATCTTCTTTAGAAGGCTCCACACCTAGATGATTGGGTCTTGCCTCTTTCGCAGGGACGAGTAGCACACGCATCGGAGTGTTTCTGACACCCGTGATGTCCATACGTTTTATCATAGAGCCTCTTTAGTTAATCGAGAATGGTAATAGTTGTAACTATTTTAATTGTTTTTCCTATCAGATTTTTAGCTTTATTTCCTGAATATTTTGGTGGGAGATAATCTGCATTAAAATTAGATGCGTGTTTTTGAGGATCTTCTCCATGTATATGAGGGGCCACTAAACATTGCGCTTCATACACATCAGTAACTGATTCTACTTTCATTACCAATTCTAATTTTTCTGAATCATTCGGCATAGAGACTCCTGCTTTTTGAGTGGTATATATTCTCTGAAATTTGAAGAGCCATCGCAGGTTTTACATGCGGTGGTATTGTTTTGGTGCCGCTGATAGAAACAGCTCTCACATTTGAAATCATTTGCGAGGGAGCCGCTCTCAGCGACCGTCGTAGTGTTTGCATCCGTAGACATTAGAGCCTCCTCACGGTTGAGGGCCGCCTGGTGCGAATGTCAGCACGATCTGTTCCACACGGATGCCGGTCTTGCGAATGATCTTACGCAGCAGCATGCGCAGGCTGGGGGCCGTGTAGACTCTTACTGCTAATTCTGTTTGTTCCAAATTAGGAGCTATACCACAGCCACAGATTAATTTTTCCGTGTAACCGAGATTGATTTGAAATTCATACGGTTTCACGCGACCTCCCTTTCGATGTCTTCATAGACGGTCACGTACTCCCCCTCACACACGTACACATCAATAGGCGGGGTCAGAGTGTCACAGGTGTCAAATTTCTTCATAGCTTCCAGCAGTTCCCAGAACACGGTCTCGTCTGCGGGCTGCCCAGCAGGGAGGCTGTATCCTAGAGCCTTCTTGACTATCGTTCTGAACTGGGCAGGCTCGCAGGCTTCCATGGAAACCAGCGCCTGCACTACGCACTGGGGTCTTTTAGAGACGGGATAAAGCTCACGGATGTCTACCTCACCGATCCCGTCTGTATTTCCGGTGAAGAAGTCTTCTGCAAATGAAAGCCCGTAGCTCATGGGTGGCTCCCTATAAAAGTTTTAGATATTGTTCTGGCTCGTATTTCATACACGTTCGTAGCTCCATTAAACATATCTTGTAAGTAGATCTTTCTCTTTTGCACAATAACCCAGTTACCGGTTTGGTCTGAGTACACAATTCTTTGTTGTTTTGTGGACTTTATTAGTTTATCATCAAGAAAATAGTTGCAGATAACTTCCTGCTTTGTTTTACGCACCGTACCCCCTTATTTGACCCGTGTGTGTCCCCAATGATTGTACCCTGTATGTTTGCCCGTACCCTCGATAACTACTACGGGCTCTGGGCAGCGATCTTCAAAAGCGCAGATGACGTAGATGGACTCGCCTGTTTTTTTGTCCACTACCTCATCCCCCTTGTGCAGCTTGATGGCATCTCGTGCTCTCATAGCACCTCCAGATTATCTTGTGGGTACATATCCGTCGCGTTGTAGATTTTTGACGAATCGTGCGACGTCTTTCTTATTCTTGAATATTCTAATATCAAAAAAATCACTACCGTCTTTGTGCACACTTTGCCCGTCATGAAAATTGACAGTATACTTGGCTCTACCTATGTCGTCTTGGAGATAATACTTTTTCATAGGGCCTCTTTAGCGTTTAATGTCAGTCCATGGTGCCATAGACATGTTGGATAGAGAATCCTCTACCATGTCCATAACATCAAAATTATTGGTTACGGGCTTCACAGTGTCCCCGTCGATGTATCGGATCGCTTCCGCTAAAATACGCTTGGCCTCCCGCTTCACGTCTTCACGAGTGTAGTCCGGAGGATCATTCTTCCATTCACCTTCTTCAGTTAAATGCATCGGCATAGAGCCTCCTAAAAGAAAGATGAAGCAGCCTTCAGTGAGCTACCACCTCATACTCAGTACCTTTATAAATTACCTTCTTGACTGCATCAATGTTCACCCGTCTCCAGTCGCCGAGACGACCGCGGGAGTCTCTACGGTTGCTAACAAACACCGTCAGCACGCCACTGCCTGCGTCCTCCACCGACCGGTTTCGTACCCCCACGGGCACATAGTCAGCAGGTTTGCGGGTGCAGTGCAAATCATACAGGTCTCCCACGTCGGGGCCGCCGGGTTTAGAGGCTTTCGTCTTACGCACGCAGCGTACCACGACCACCTCATCCTCACGCTCCGCTGTCTTGATAAGCTGCTTCACGTTCTCAGGATTCAAAAATATGTCGTTCATGATATCACACTCCCAGATAATGGTTCTCGTAGCGCTTGCTGGGCCTGTAGGATCGAGTCTTCGGGGTGGGGGTGGGAAAGACATACAACTTCTTGGAGCTGCCTTCCAGATACCTTTTACGCAGTGTAGGAGTGAGTCCTATCACTATGATCAATGCGTTGTAGAGAAATATCAAACTGAGAAGTGCGAAACATAAAATAGCCAGCATAGTACCCCTCCTATCAGGTTTGAAACAAAAAAGGCTGCCCGCCGTTCGGGGGACAGCCCTCATACACACCAGTCTCTTAGATAGAGCCTCACGCTACTGCGAGCGCCAACTCTGTCTGCACGCCTTCGGTCTTCAGCCGGTACTTGATGTCGCAGTCTACTGCATTCTTGGCAGCCTCTAACAGACCGCTCTTCTCATGGTCGGAGCCATAGTATCCTCCGCAGGAGTCGTCATCAGTGCCGTCCGGCAGTATAATGGTATACCAATACACATTACCGGTGAGGTAGTCATCGTATGTCTCGACTTCACCCAGCAGATACTCTTTGAGTTTCTCGATGCGAGCCTTGTTGAGTACCTTCCAACCGTAGGTCTCGCGGGCTTTCTTCTTGGAGATGTAGATGAACCCGAGTTGTCCGCTATCCCACCGGCACGAAAACGGTGTCGTCCGTATCGTGTACCCACTGTGGTCGTACATGTAGACCGGCAGCCAGATGATACCCCCCTCGACCTTATCGACGTGAGCGATCATGGCATCCCAGCCATTAAAATCCTCTGCCCTCAGTTTCGTGCCGTCGGAGAGGTGCTTGTCGTCGCTGAGGTTATACCGATTATGAAACGTCACCAGAGTCCCCAGCTGACAATCAAATTCCTCACGGGGATTCATAGGCTGGTCTTCGGTCTCGATCTTGATCGTGTAGCTTTTATACTGGATTGATTCACTCATTGGATTCTCCTTTTGGAATAGTGATTGTATAGTCCACTGTACCCTCACCAGCCATGTCTAATTTAATGGTCAGTTGGATGGGCTCAGGTGAGTGTACCTCTTCATCGGTCAGCGCTATGATCGTTTCTTTGAGGATCATAGAGCCTCCTTATTCGACGGTGACGGTGGCGGGCACTCGGAGATTGTGTTGGAGCATTCGACGAGCGGTAGAGGCTGCGTGTTTCCACGAGACCCCAAACCCCGCTTCGAACCAATAGTTCAGATCCCAGGAGCCCCATCGGATTACTTTACGGGAGACTCGTTCGGGTCTGAATACTCCACCGCTCTTGAGTCCACCGTTCCAGTATCCACCACGTGGCTTATCAAAATTCACGACTACGACAGGCTGATCTTTCTTACGCATAGTAGAGCCTCCTTGTGTATTAACCGATTCGTTTGAGGATCGCAGGCATCAGGTAGCGCCAGGCCGCCGGGCACTTCAGGAGTTTAGCCAGGGTCATGCGTGCGGCAGCCTCTTCCTTAGAGACTCGTCGACATTCGTTTTCCCACCAGGTGGCCCGCTCTACGTCGGTCATACTGTCGGGATCATGGTGTCTCGCCAAGACTTTCATAGCGGCAGCGAGTTCTGCGTCGTCTTTCGGCTCTGCCCGCTTGTTGATGATATCCATTGCACGATCGAAATCTATTTCAGGAGGGATGTCCTCACTCTTATATGGCTCGATCTCTGCATTGCAGCGAGGGCAGCGATCATTACAGGTACTATCCCATTCGTCCTGCCACTTAGTACCACACTCTGAACAGCGATAGAAATTTCTGAATCGTTTTACCACGTCACTGTGTATCTCGCTCATTAGAGCCTCCTTAAATCAGGTCGTCTTTATACTCCGGCTCGATCTGCTCGTCCACCTCATAGTTTGAATCCTCCAACACCTCTACACGGTACTGGGCACGTTTCTCTTTCTCGCATTTGGAGCAGTAGTAGCAGCAGAAAATACCGCGTGCGTCCACTAACTCCTCCTTGAACTCTCCAGAGCCACAAGGACAGGCGTTGCGGGCGAGGATAGCATCCTGCACCCCTTCAATCTGCTCAATTTCCCAATAGGGTATTTCGGAATCTATACAGAACAATACGGGATTCCCTTCGGGGTCGAGCGCCGCACTCGAATCACGTCGTTTGATCTCGTCGATCACCGTCTGCTTGAGCGCAGGCTCTTTCACTTTCACGCAGGTCAGCATAGAGCCTCCTATGATTTCAGATACGAATCGTGGATATACTCGTGCTCAGCAATAATCCTCTTGACTATCGGATGTGTGCCTTTATGCTGCATCTCCATAGACCCGTTCGCAGAAAACACCACCATCCCAGAGGGTATCTTATGTATCCTGTGAGCTATCTCATGATGTATGCCGTCTAAAATACTATAGAGATTACTTTCAAAAATTTTCTCGTTGGCGGCCTCATCCTCTTGGAAAGTATCTTTCTTATTTTCAGAGTCGATTACTCCTATGATATGACTCTTGCAGGCAGTGATCTGATAGGCCAGCGCGTAGTTTTCTTTGCTCAAAGCCTCTATCGTAGCGGTGACAGCCTCACGGAGTGTCGGATTCATCACACCTTTTTGAAGGATTTTGTTCAGAGTGCTTTTGATATTACGTTTGTTCATGATAGAGCCTCCTAGTATTCGTCAGGGAAAAGGAATGTACCGACATACCTGTCATTATAATCGTCCAATTTTAACCAAAAAGTTTTGATCTTCAGACTCTCCGTCTTGAACACCACGGTCTTTTCATCCAGCACGTTTGTTACCAGATGATAGCCTGCGAGACGTACCTGATAGTGACCCTCATCAGGCATTTCAAACACCAGCATATCATGGGGGTGCCGCCGGAGTATCTCCAACGCCGTCTTGATATAGAGTGCGGCTTCCAGCCCGCCATAGAGCCTATCGAACTCCGCCGTCGCCACGAACTGGATCGGCTTCCCATTCACAGTCGGGACATTTTTAATCATCGTAGGCATAGAGCCTCCTTATCGATTCTCATAAATTTCCGGGTTAGCCATGCGATCACGCTTCCATACACCATTGCCATCCATGTACGGCTGATCCTTTACTTTAGATAAAGGCTTGAGATAGCCAGTGGCAAGCGGAGGTTGGGCATTTAATTGATACCCGACACCTATACCTACTATGGCATATCCCGGTGGCAGGAGCGGCGGAGGGACTTCGTATCCGGCATACCATTTATCCTCTATTACGATACCACCGTTGTAGGAGTAGGACACTGCGTAGGTGACTTCTTTTCCTTCTCCCCAATAGCCGCGGAGGTCTGTCGGAGGGCATTTGAATCGTTCACTCATAGAGCCTCCTATTTGAGATCGAGTTTCGTCTGCGTCCCACAGCGTAGGACTCGCAGGCAGTTACGACAGGTCACTCTGAACAAAGGGACATCAGGGAATCGAGTGAAATCGTTTCTCCCCGTCCCCTTGGTGATCTTATTTTTATTGCAGGCATACGGTCTGCCAGGCAGCCCCTCATGCACACCGTGCAGCACACGCTCTTTCATAGAACCTCCCTCACTTATCCGCAGTGAACGAAAAATAATAACGCGGTGAATGCTGGAACATGAGTGAGCCGACGACCCCATCTGATTTCCTCTTGACAACCACGAAAGGAGCCATGAACCCAGTCACCTCAAAATCATTACTGAGCTGTTGGGTGTCCCAGACCTGCCCATATTCTTTCTCAAGGGCTGCACGACCATCAGGATTGGAGTTGATCTCGCTGACCAGAGTGCGACGGATGTTTTCAGTAGCATCTTGCATAGAACCTCCTTGTTGGTGTTCTATCAAACTTTCCTGTAATCACCAGGTAGCACTGACCCTTGGACGACCGGGTTAGCATCCCATGCGTCTTCTGGGGACTCAAACCCTAACCGAACGTGGTTGCCGTAGAGTTCACAATACGTCGCGAACTCTTCAAAAGAAGTGTACACGGCATGGAGACGAGACTGCCAGCCTCTCATACCAGACCTGCAAATTACTTGTTTCATAATAGAGCCTCCTCTATTGTTTCATGAACCTCTCGATAGCCTCAACGTCGTGCCCCGCCTCTACTAATTTGGCACGGATATTCTCGTCCATGTATCCGATACTCCTCAGGAACGTCACCGCCTGCCGGTGATCCATGCCTCCCATGATACGAGCGCCTACTTCGTGCATCTTGAGGGTGGAGAGGGCAATCTTTTTCTGGTGCGTCTCAGGAACAGACAGAGTCTTTTGCATAGAGCCTCCTTAGTCTGAAGCCAGGTCATTCTTAACAGCCTGCTGACAGTCGAGCGGCAGATCTTCCAGTTTGATACGCTTACCATTGTGCCTGCCGAGTTGCCCGCTGCTATGTTGCCCGATCCCTTGGGGATGGAAGGGAGCCGCATTCATACCGAGGCACATATAACGCTTCGGTTCATTAGGTCGGCTCTCAACGAAATTATAATACACTGTATATCTGTCAAGCGTTTTGCCGCCGTTGTCATAGATGGCGATGACTCTGAATTTGGGGTACGGTTTTTTTGACATAGGCTGATTCTTTATCTTTCGAATATCATCACGGGTTATGATGTCTTTTTTTAGAGCCTCCACAACATATTCTGCAGCTCGAATTACCTCAAGGGAGAAGATCGGAGCAATCCTATTCAGCGGCATAGAGCCTCCTTTATTGTATCGATATCCCAAAATCGTTCAACATTCCAAGATATCAAAGCATCCGTAACAGCTTTTTGACAATCGAGCGGCAGGTTTTTCTGCTCGATATGTTTACCGTTATGTCTCCCCAATTTACCATAGTAGCGCATATTAATATCCCGGGATTTGAAAGGAGTCGCATCCATGCTCATACACGAATGAAATTTATTTCCCCTCCTGACCATCTCAACCCAATTAAAAAAAACGGTATATCTGTCACGGGTCTTGCCGTCATTATCGTAAATAGCAATTACCCTCAGAAGTATTTTCCTGTTATTTTTCATAGAACCTCCTATATGATGACACTGATTTCCGTTGCCAGTTCTTTAAGAGCCTCGGAGATCCTGGGCTCCTCCGCTCCGTAACTCACCAGCTCTTCTTTTAGAGCCTCCTCATTGTTCTCAAAAAGGAGCTCGTCCGAGAACTGGGGTCTCCGGGCGTGCCGAGTCAGCTCGATCTTGCCATCTAAATCGACGTAGACAGACACTATCATAGAGCCTCCGGGTTTGTATACTGAAAGGAAGGACGCGGGCAGCGTAGCACTCTTTGCTTCAGACACCGCCCAGCGTATAAATCACTCGTCGCGGGAGTGCTCGCAGGCATCCCAGAAAGACTCTTCAACCTGCGACCATTTCTTTACCAGAGAGTCTTTCACGGGATAGGACTTCTTATCACGAGGATGGCGAGGCCAGAAGAGTTGGAGATCGTCTATAGAATTATAGGGAGCGCCAGCCCCGTCCGTGGACCGGACACACCGACCCGTAGCCTCTAACATCATAGAGCCACCACGAGCCATCTCAACTGAAATCTTTACCATACAGGACCCCCTACTAGATGCTGTTGATGAAGTCATCGACTGACTGGGCATTACCCAAAGCAATCTTCAGATTGGTGAGATCATCTTCACCGATCACCGCCGTACGATCAGGGTGGACTCCCGTGATCAGGGTCTTTCGTACAGGCTCCTCATCAGTACGGAACTCTGTATGATATACCCCACCCGGATAATAGACATAGATACGGATGAGACCGGGGACGATCTCTCGCAAGCGACTCACAACTTTCTCCGCGACCGCCCTGTCAGCCTTATCCAATATCATAACGGCACAGAATAAAGGATTACTTTTTACCATGACGTTATGCAGACCCAGACTACCGACGATAGTATCAAAATTATTCTCAAACAACCCCTGGATCTCTTCGGGAGTATGCCCCTCGAAATTCAAAGTAGTCAGGAACCGTACATTGATCTGCGTTCTCTCAGCAAACTGCACAAAAACATTTTTGAAATTAATAGGGATATTAGGATGATAGACGAGTAGATCTATAGGATCATTCACTATGATAGCCACATTTCCACCATCCTCAGAAAATTTCTGTATACCCCCCACATAAAAAGACTGTATCAATGTTGCGAGAGCAATGTTCAGGGTGTCCATATGAGACCTCCTTATTTTTTCTTGGACCGATTACCGCAGTTCACAGCAGTCTGTACCACGTTCGGGAGCACTGCCTTGATGAGTCCACGGACATTCTTCTTCACGACATCACTGAGCTTACCGAGAGCCTCAATAAACCCTGCCTTGAACGAGACAGTCGGAGTCTTCGTGCAGTATGCCGGATAGATGTCCCCATACCGCTTCAGATCGGTCACAGTCACTGCCAGATAATCAGGGTGCTCTATGACCAGCTGCTTCAGTTGATCCAGCGTGAGAGGCTTCAGGGACACTGAGAACAGATCAGGGCGCTCACACGCCTGGGCCCTCAGTCTGATCTCATCCGCCGTGACTGTCAGTTCATCCTGGATCTCGAACAGTTTATCGGTGTCCGTCCCGAACTTCTCACGAAAGATTTCCGCCGCGGGCCGTCCATTGATCTCTTTCGGAGTACGCCCGGTCACCTTGAAGTTGACCGTCACCGTGCCGCTCGGCGTATGATACTCGTGATTGCCCACGACCTCGGGTATGTCTTTACCCAGATCTTCTATGAATAGATTCTTAGAGATAGCGCTGAGACTATCCTTGTTCGTTTCCAGATCATCCTTGAGCTGGTTGAGCTGAGTATGCTGCTCTTTAATCGTCGCAGCGAGTTCGATAGCGCTTTTCTTGTCGATCACTTTTGAATCAGCACTCATATTCAAACCTCCCTAAAGGTAGTAGAGCTTTTCGATATACATCATTCCTTCTGTATCGTACAGCTACAGGAGACCCATCCAGAAATTTGACCAGACACATCACGCATCGCGGGACTTTCAAAGGATCTTTTGTTATAGCATAGACGTCAGAGAAAGTATCGATACCGTGAGGGCCCCCTATGTTTATTGCCGCATAAAAAGAGGGCCCTTTGATCTTAGTTTCGGCATTCGAGAACAGGACATCTGCATCACAGGTACTCATAGGATCACATCCATTTGATATCAAACGTTTCCTCTTCCTCCGTAGGAGCCGCGGCTCTCGTAGTCCGCCGTGTAGTCTGCTCCAGCATCTGAGCGATATCCGGTGTCGATGCGGGAGTCTGCACCGGACTCATCACCATCTGAGTCGTGACGCCGCTCTCTGAGCGGAGGCGTACTTTTTTGCCTGCGGCACGAGCTGCACGTATCGCCGCATGGGCACGGGCACGCTCACGTTCATCGGCACGTTCACGTTCCCAGTTCGCGGTGATCTCATTGACCAACCGCACAGTGTACTCAGGACGCACACTGATTTTTCCCTGACGCATGGACCGATCGATACGAGCTTTCCGGTCCGCGGTAGTCCACATACCCAGTCTGCACAGATAGCTCAGATACCCGGCTACCTGCATGGAGCTGAGGGGCTTACCCACGGTGCCAATGTCTTCTGCTATCTTGGCACAGACAGGGTCATCATCCTTGATCAGTTGCTGATATCCATTCCAGAAGCGGATGACTTCATCGCGGTCGGAGAGAGTGAGGTCTCTCTCGAATCGTTTGACTTTCTCTACGCCATTGTCTTTGATGCGGCGGAACTTGTTACCCGCCTGCACCGTCACGACACCGGGGATCCGGGGAAGGGCGACAGTCTCTTTGGTAGAGACTGCAGCCTTTTTCTTTTCGACTACGATCTTACGCTTGATAGCCATAGTCACTCCTTGTTTTATGAAACTTCTACCTTGCGAGCTCTCCGCGGGGTGGCTGTCACCGCTACAGTCTCATGGGTGATCGAGGCATTCTTGATGCCGTGCTCGGCGGCCCAGCGGCGGGACTCTTCAATCTCATTCGCTGAGAGTCTGGAAATCGGAGTGATACTCCCTACAGTTTCCAGGAGATCTTCTGTCTTCAGGTCTTTGTGCTTCTTATGAAACGCGCAGACCAGAGACTCCTTGATCCAAGTCTCGATCTCAGCACCAGTCATACCGTTGCAGGCGTCTACCAGACGCACGATATCTTTCTGATAGCTGACGATGTCGCGTCCTCTTTTGCGGAGATGAATTGCTATGATCTCCTGACGTTGCACAGCGTCGGGGAGGTCCACCCAGAATTTAATATCGATACGTCCTGAGCGCAGGAGCTCAGGCGGGAGAGAGGTGACGGAGTTGGCGGTCGCCGCTATAAACACGTCCTCTTTGCGGTCCTGCATCCACGTCAGCAGGATCTGAAAGACACGCCGGGTAGTCTCGTGCGACTCGTGTTCAGACTGGTTACCTGAGAGACCCTTTTCTATTTCGTCTCCGTTATGTTACGAGTATACCGTTTCCGTATACTCTCTCTATGTTTCCATAGAGCGCAGACTATATCATCTACCTTATGTTTTAAATAAGGTAGTCCCGTGCTTCGAGCCTACTTAGGCCCTACAGGCGTATCCGCCTTAGTCGTTGAACCTTCCGTATTGCTACGGCTTGGCTGCTGATTGCCCAATCTCTTGGATTGTTACCGTACTAGGTACCAAGAGCTCTAAGGGTGTTCCAGCAATTCGCGGGATTATCACTCACCAATTACTTGATGAGGGGACTATTTTCGGTGCTTCTTTATATGGCAGGAGTTACATAGGGTAATACCATTTGATACATCAGTAAATTCTGGGGATTCTAAAATGTCATTAAGTTTATCAAGAGAAAGTGTTGGATTGTATTTATAAATGATCTTATATAACATTAGAATGTGGTGCACTCTAAGATCTTTATCTGACTCACACTCTATACATTTATAGTTATCCCTATTTAATACTGAGCCCTTCCATTTAAGATAGCAAGCATAGTTGCATACTCTTAAACGTATTGAATCATATTCTTTATTGTGTGTAAAGCCCTGGGTACTCGGTATGTTTCCATAAAGAGCATAGCAATCTCTGGAACAGTAAAGTCTCCTGTAATAACTTTGCCGGGATTTGTAGACTATAAACAAAGTCCCGCAACCAGAACAGGATACTTCTATTCTTGCTTCTATACTTTTATGGTAGCATTCTGGAGAACAAAAAGGATTTTTAGTTCTTTTACGATTCCAATTAACAAGAACAGGTTTACCACAATAAAAACAAGGAGAAACAGTATTGTTTTTCTTTTGATAAGTTAAGTGACATGCTTTAGAACAGAATTTTGAGATATCTTTTTCGTATGGTTTTACACTATACTCTTTGCCACATTGCATGCATGCTAAGATAGGGCGGTTTTTTAGTTGTTGTTGCCCACGATATTTTGCAGAGCAACCTCCACTACAAAACTTATTATTATCAGGTATAATTAAACCACATGTTTTACAATTCATACTTGATAATATACTCCCTAATCAAAGCTAACGCAATAGCACCTTAGCTAATCCACAAAATACATGGAGCACTAGCCGCAGCTATCTCCAGTACGTTCTGCATGTTGTTCTCTGATTCACCGACGAGTGAGCCGAAGATGCGTCCCATGTCCAGACGGAGGCATGTACGGTGCCAGGCGGAGGCGATAGATTTGATTGCCAGAGATTTCCCTGAGCCAGGGACGCCGATGAGGAGCATGCCTTTCGGAGGTTCTATTCCGAAATCCCGGGCTTCTTTTGTGAAAGATTCAGCTCGTGTAGTGAGCCATTCTTTCATGTTCTCCAGGCCGCCTACGTCACTGAGGGACTCTTTGGTTTCGATGACTTCGAGGATGCCGGACTTGCGGACGATCGTAGCTTTCTCTCTGAGGATGATTGTCGTATCGAACTCACCGGTCTCCTGGTAGGCGGCGGCGTAGGCGTTCTCTGCTTCTATCAGGGTCATGCCTTGGGAGGCGTCGATCACGGCTTCATCGTTGTGAGGGTAGGGAGTTTCCAGGGCCTGGCACAGTTCACGCAGGACGGTTTTGAGTTCGTCACGTCCCGGGAGTTTGTAGTCGATGAGGGTCATCTCTTTATCCAGCTCCATGGGGATTGTGACGCCCGCGGAGAGGATGACCAGGGCTTTGCCTTGCGCCTTGAACTTGCTGCTCAGGTTTCTTATCTTGCGGGTGATCAGGGTGCTGTCCTGGAATTCTTTTGCCAGGTAGGGGTGATAGTCGCCCAGGAACAATATCGTATTGTCCTCAGCCTCTTCATCCAGCCAGGCGAGGGGGCGGAGGGGGTCGGTGGCGGTATTTTCTATGGGGTCACCTGATATCATATCACCGTTTACCAGGTTGAGGGTGCGGATGCCGTCCGCGATGTCCCAGCGATACATTTTATAGGTATCTTTGTTGCCGTTGGAGTCGGAGACTTCGATGCCGTCCAGGAGGTGGACGCATTCGGAGAGGACGCGTTGTTCCTCGTGGGATTTGATCCACAGGAGTGGGTATCCTGCTTTGATATACGTTCGGAATACCATGGCATATCCCTTCTGTTATGGTTGCCGGGCGATTGCGCACAACGGTTACGCAACGGTTGAGCGTTTGCCCGACCCTTTGCACATATCACACGTTCCGTTGTTGCGCCCGTACTGACTATTTAAAATAACACCATCGCCATTACAACGATGGCAAATGTCAACCCTGTGTTGGGCCCGCTGCGGGCGAACTGTAAACTTTTTTACCATAGCGTTCAGAAAATTGTGGCACATTCTACCGTTTGGAGAAACCGTTATTCTGCAAATTTCATACGCCACACATTTAGCACAATGCTTATTTCCAATTTTCATATTAACTCCAAAGAAAAAGTTTATTGCGTGCAACGTCCGATGCAAGCCGCAGTTTGTACTCAAATTGGCGAATGCGAACGGCTTGCATTTGTTGGTTGTTGTTCGCAGCCGCTCAACTGTATTCAGAGTTTTGCGCTGCTCAAATACACATCGCACACCCCGTAAGGCCACAGTCGCCACACTCTTTGCAGCACCAATAACGCGCCTCGTCATCGTCGGGCATAGGGTCCATGGCGCGGATATTCAAAGACCCGCAACCGCCACAAATCTCTTTTCCACAATCGCAGGATATCCAGCAACAATTGCGCGTTGTCTTTTGGTGCTGCTTCCCACAATGCTTGCAAGTAATCATAGCAAAACTCCTATAAAATGGTCGGCTGCGAATTGCAACCAACGGTTCGGCAAACGTATGCCGTTTGGCTTTGCAAATGGCACTACTTTGCCTGTTGTGTGCATGTGGCACGAATTACCTTAATGTCTGCGGCAATGTTATGCACCGCTCGCAGAGTAAAATACGAATACAATGTTAAAGCCACATAAACACCGATAACCCACATTTTAAGACTCATTGCCGCCTCCATATATAAAGATTCGTGACATTGCATACAACGCCCCGGCGCACCCGCCCGAAGTGCCGCCTATCAACTTCCATCCACAGCGTCAAGCGGCATTTTGGGCTGCGCCTGTTGGGCGGAGTGACCGTTTTGCTCCACAGCGTTCTGCGGCGCGATCAATTTTCGGCCACAAAACATACAAAAATTAATCGTTATGTCATCCTCGAAGCTCGAATCACACGAATACGCACTATATCCCATGTTAAGGTTATTGCCAGTAATAATACAACTGACTGACCCAAAACCGAAAGACTCGCCGGTGATACACTCACATTGCTTTTTCTTCGCGCCGCCCATAAAATATGCCTTTCAAAACGGGCATTTCGCCCAACGTTTGACAAATGGTGAAGTGTAAACATTTAACCATTTGTTTGTTGGGCGATGTGCCCGTTTTGCTCTATAGCGTTCTGGGGCGCTATTATCGAATAGCACTTAAACCCCATTGATAAATCGAACTCACGCCCAACCTCGGCGGCTTGCATGGTGTCGAACTTACGCCCAGGCAACCGCTGATAAAACGAACCGTTGTATCTAAAACATTCGTATGTAAACACGAGCGCCCCCTATAATAAAAGGTTTTCAAAACGGGCATTTCGCCCAACTACTGATTGTACGAAAAACATACTTCTTTTTATAGGCATATCAAGCTATTAGGCCCTAACACGCTGAGCCAGTTTCTCCTTAGCACGGTGCAGGTACTCAGCTTTAAACTTTCGTTTCTGATTACGGCCCCGGAGGGCCTCTTCCACGAAAGCAGTCTCTTCGGTACAGGCTTTGCCCTCAAAACCATTGGTCTCTTTATGCACAGTCTTGCCGTCCCACTCGAACGTCAATACGATCTCTTTATCTGTCATGGTGCACACTCCTATCGTGCGGTATGAATTTTGATACGGCTTTTATTCTCAGGAGCTATCACTTTGAATTTGGCACGGAGCTGGATACGTCCTCGCTGATCTTTAGTCTCCGTATACTCCATACCTTTTTTCTCAAAAGATATCTTGGCAGTCTCTACCTCACAGTAGGTATAGAGACGCTGCTGCCACTCTTCATTGTAGCAGGTGACTCCGGGATATTGGAAGTCATCGATGTGCCCCACGAAAAGACCTTCGTCGTTTCTTTCGAACCCGAGGTCACTGGCACGGCCATTAAAATTATCTACGAGATTCCTGCGCACTATGATATGTGCTTTCTTATCTTCATTATGATAGGTGCGTATGAGTACAGGCTTCTCATGCACCTCTATTTTATCACGCTCAATACCCATGCGTACGAGCGCACGGATCAGAGCGTCCTGATCGGAGATGACGGTTTCGAAATCCAATGTGTGACTCATGACGCTACTCCTTTATGTTTACCGGTGATGACCATATCGTTTGAAATATTTCGCTCGACGATTCTTTTTACGGGCCCGTTCGATCGACATGAAATCAAATCCACCAGAGTACCCGTAATCGATCATGAAGTACGGCATATATCCAAACATTGAATAATATGGAAACATTGATCACTCCCCGTGGTACTCGCCCTCACGCTCGGCGAGCTGGTTAATATGTTCGGCTTCAGCACTACACTCCTCACAATTACAATCGATCCCCTCATAGGAAACAGTACAGCTATGACTGCAGCACTCTTGATACCTCTCCTCAGGCAGAAATTTCTGACCACAATTTTTACATTCACGCACCTCATCCCGCCACGCATCAGGACAGCCAATCTCATGAGTGACTACCCCGTTGATACGCAGCAACTCGCAGGAGTGACATGGCTCCCAGGGCTCACACTGATTGCTTGATATCCAGACATGCTTGAGTTGAGGGTGATTGAACTCCACGAAACATCCATCAGCAGTTTCCTCCAGCACTATCCCGCGGGTACCTAGAGGAATAGCTTTCCCGACCATCGCATTGATACCGTCTACTGTAGTGCGGATATACTCTTTAGACATGGGATACTCCTTGGATATGAGGGTGGGCGCGGCGTAGTGCTTTTTGCTCGCTCTGATAACGAGGGGCTATGTTCATGCGGCCTCCTTGAGTTTATTTAACTCTACCTGACGAGCTATGATGTCCTTGAGGGACTCCCTCAGGACATTACCGACACGCTCACGATCGATCCGCCTGTACGAGAAGTCACACCCTGGCATGACATTCCCGTTGGAGGATATGTGCAGCGTATTGTTCACGCACACATAAAGATCCTGCCCTAGCTCCTTTTCGAAATCCCAGGACTCCGCACGCTCACGATACTTTTTCTTACCGATGCCGTTGACATGAGCACGCCCTGAGCGAATGATGTACTCCTCAGATGCAGGCCCGTGTCCCTCAGCATTGAAGAACTTGAGGGCGCTATAGAGCTTCGGTTTCGACACGCTCTCATGATACCGATCACTGGATACCACGAGCCCACATAGCTCAGGCTCGTCACAGATAGCATAGAGGTTGATGAGTGCATGCATGAGGGGCAGAGACTCATCTTTACCGTTCGTCACGACAAAGAAAGAACCCACACCGATCTTGCGAGACAGTACCTGATCCACAAAATACTGGATGACAGGCACGTTGAGGACGGGTTCCCCGCCCGTGAACGTGACCGATCCTATCCCGTGCCCCTGGACAGCATCGAGGACACGGTCGATCACTGTAGTGGGCATGTCGATTGACTGAGCATCACCCCGCATGCAGTGAGGGCACGCCATGTTACAGCGGCGTGTGACTTCCAGGACCAGACTGCTGAGGTAGAGTTCCATGGGGAGACTCCTTGTTACTTTGGGTCAATGATCATAATGCATACCGAGGATACCATCCTGCACACGATACTCTATGAGTACCGCTTCGAGATTGCGTACCTCAGCCCAGTATTTGAGAGGGGATTTACTTTTGCATACCAATGATTCGAGGATTTTTTTAAGGACTGTGCGATTGCGCTTATACCATATCGTAGATCGCTCTCTGCAAAAGAAATTGAATATCTTCCAGAACATACCGATCTGATATCGGTTTAATCTGAATAGAAAAGAACTGAGTTCATCCCAATGCTCCATTTTAAACTCAGGCAGATCTTTAATTTTCTTCGTGAGTATGTAGCATAGAGCTTCTATATCATCGGGAGGCAGGTCGCTGACAGGTTCTACGTAATGCTCGGATAGAACCTTATCCGCGATCGTGTGGAGTTCTTTCGTTGTAACGTCAATCATTTACCCTCCGGTTTGGCGATAGTGAATTCCTTATCCAGATTCGTGAACCCAATCCCCTCGTATCCTTTTTTCATCATGAGGGCCTTGGCTTTGAAAATCTCCACCGAGGCCTCTTTATTACCCAGGTCACGAGTCAGCTTCACGAGTAGAATTTTCTGAGTCACATGCTCATCATAGAGCAGCCTACATCTTGTGTACCCATATCTGGATCTGGTATCACACTCTCCACGGGGACCCTCATACATCCCACAGCAGCCCTGCCCTCTGGATTTCTCCAGGGATTCGATAGCCTCTTTACCGAGCATGCCATTGAAATGATCCGCGGCATGACCCACGTGAGCGGGAGTGATACAGTAGGGATGCGGGAGACTGTGCTCATGGACTCTCTCCACCGTGAACAGCCCACCGTCGAGGACAGCCTGAAACTCTACGAGATCTGCAGTGTATTTGTCATCAGACATAGTGTCATCCTCTCACGTTATTGTTTGCATTACGACCCTCATGGGTGATCGACCCACGGGCGTCGAGTAACTTCTTAGTGACGAGAGTCACCTGGGCAGCCTCCCAGCGTGCTGCTGTGATATTCGTCGCGTGATTCGCCTCAGTGAAACGTATGTGCGTCCGCCCACCATAGGTATTCTTGAGGTGAGCTGTATACTTGAGGACGATACGCTCATCGTCCGTCAACTCCACAGGAGCGGGCAGATATCGAGGGGCATTATCGGGATGCAGGTAGATACGGATACCCGTATCCTTCCCACAGAAAATCGTATGCTCGACACACGCCAGCCCGGGCACGAGGGGGACGGCATCAGCATTTTTTATCTGTGCATCGAACGCCGACTGAGTAGGCACATCGAGAGTGTCGGCACTCCCGTCGAGTCTGATGAACTTGAAATAGGACCGTGATCCTCCATCCCAGTAGCTCTTGACGTTGATCGGATGGGGGGCGACCTCTATACGAAACGTACGTCCATTGTATTCGGGATAGGCACGTTTTGCTAATGCGATCGCTTCGGGATGATCGGTATAGATAGCGTTCATAGGACTCCTTTAGTTAGCCGATGAGGTCTTCGAGGTAGTCGGGCTCCAGCCCGAACTCTTCCTCACAGATATCAAAAGGCATCTCGCCATCACCCAGACGATCCATCAGCTGCCCTTTGACGTCCGCCACACGCTTCTCTGCCTCTTTACGTGTGAGTCCATCACGTTTCATCAAGACTGTGATCAAATCTTTACGGATACTCATATGGATCTCCCTTCGAGGATGTGTTTGACGTTGTCACCAGCGAGCACACGCTGTTCACCGGATTCATTTGTGAACACCAAGGAGAGTCTGCTGAGATTCAGGAAACAGGAGAATTTAAATTTCGTGTTCTCCCGCTCACTGAGTACCTGAGCGATCCTCTCAGCCTGCATCACTGTGATAGTGCTATGCTGCAGGGACCGAGCCATGTTGATTTTATATTTGAGCTGCATTGCTAGCCCCCTATCTTTACTCGTTTGTGGACTATCCGATGTGAGATATGCGGTTCGTTCTCACGATAGCACTTGATCTGCTCTCGTGCGTCCTTGCGGGTGACTTCGGTGGTAGATAGCTCCCAGCCATATTGCGGGGAGAAGCTCTGGATTTCGTACTCGTCTTCGGTCTTGCGGATATAGGACATGGTGATCACTCCTTTGCTCGAGTTTCACAAATTTTTGCAGCTTCGCTGTAGTCTCGGGGATTAGACAGAAACGCAATCTGCTCAGCGAACATCCGAGTAATCGGATGCTGGTTGATCCAGTCCGTCCCATGCCCGAAGACCCTCGCCTCGTACTGGAGTTTGATGATCACTCTATCGAAAGAGTGTATCAGTGCTCCCAGATTACAGGCTGTCTGGGATGCGACGGCAGTGGCGTAGTCCTCTTTGCTCACGCACAGCGTCTCATCATACACGTTATCGGGAGCCACACGACACCCGTAGTGTACCGCGTCGTGCTTCACTATGCTATCCGTGAAATAGCTGGGATCTACCCAGTATTCTCCGTCATTTAGAATCGCCCGATACTCCACAGGAGCACCCGCGGGGATGTCGATCGCACCGGGGATGCACGAGCAGGGACGGTTCCATTTAAAAGCTGTTTTGACTTTCATGATAGATATCCTTTCAAATATGGAGGGATTTCAGCCGATGTCGAGGACATTCAGGAGACTGTGGATCTCGTCAGCATAATGAGTACCGTATCGCATATCATGAGCTTTAAGATACGCCCACGCTTTTAGCGTGAGAGGATACGGGGCACCAAAAATCTTAGCCTGGTCATAGCACCAGACAAGAGACGTCAACAGGATGTCATAGAGCCTGCCCGATGTATCGACCCCCAAGGATGAGAGTTTACCGGCGACCTCATTCAGCCAGGGCTGAGGCAGCGCCGTGTCATAGACCTGGATGCCGAGGAGCTCGGCAGCTTCCTGCTTAGTCGTATTCGTATGATGGGGGACATGAATAATGTTCGGCATATCTTTATCTCCATGAATAAAGTGTAGTGAATCCGAGAGCTGGTGTCAGATCTAACGCTTCAGCAATCTCCTCTGAGCACTCCACGAGAGTGCCTAGAGGGTGGATTTCGATTTGACGACCACCAGAGGAGGTCACCAGGTCTAGTGCAGCCTGACGGTCCTCCTGCTTCTGAGACCGTAAGATGATAAATCGTTTCATCATTACACCTTCTCTATGAACTCCAAAACATCTTTCGATGTCTCCAGAGCGATCTTGAGGTTGAGGATATCGTCATCACCGATCACAGTCTGGCGATCGGGACACCCTTTGAGGAGCTCGATGCGTTCGAGCTCCGCCCTCCGGGCGGTGATCTCTACAGGTTTGAAAGATTCGTTTGTATAGTTCATACGTAGACCTTGATGGTTGAGGTGACACGCTGTCCGTCCCACTGATAGCAGTGGGAGCCATAAGACGTGACTATGAACTTGTCATCAGACCAGTACCCTCCACAGGAGAGCATGATCGTACGGTCCTTGAGTCCCAGTATCTCTTGAAATCCCTGAGCCCTGAGCTCATCGACGCTCAGGATCTCATCACGGATACGGGATGGGAGCTCATTGAGGTTAGCGATGTCTTTGATCTCGTATCGATTATTGATGACCGCGATATGCTCGTACGGACGGAGGGTCGCGGTGCAGGTGGCATTATCTTCGTCGGATGCGCCTGGGTACATGAGAAACCTCCTATGTTATTTGTGATGTGATAACCCTCTGCATCTCTCACCCGTGACTTGGGACACGGCGATGGTTGCATTAGAATCCCTCCATATTTGAAGGGATTTTATATCTCTACTCCAGCCCTATCAGGTGCTGGAGCTGATAAGCAGCAACCCGCTGCTCCTCATCCTGCGGTATCGGAGGGAAGAGGGGCCACAGCACGAGGACCGCACGCCGCTCCTCATCACGAAGAGCATTCTGCTCTTCACGATAGCGTGCATACTCCTCACGAGACATTTTACGGAAAAGGGACATAAAAACCTCCATAGATGAAAGGATTTTACTTGTCAGTGACTTCGTGTTGGACGTCTGAGGCGAGTCCAACTGCAGTATGTTGCGTGTTCTGAAAAAACTCGCACACCCGATCGATCACACGGTCGCATACCGCGTTAGTCGGGCTGTGGCGGCTGTTGAGGAAAGCGCCCGCGATTAGCAATGATACGACAATCAAGCAATTCTTAATCATAAAACCTCCTGGGATTTAGGGTTTTGACATACACTCCTCGGCAATACGAAAGCCCGCATCTGCTGGGCCATAACCCGAGGATTATAATTGCATTTTTCTAATTGCACTACTAATTTTCTTCGATGCTCCCTGCGATGTTTCATACGTAGGGAGGCTAGTTTCGACAGATAGAAGTCATAGACGGAAGCCATAGAATGTCTCCTTACCCCAGTAAGGGAATGGAATGCCATACCGTAGATACCACAGAGGTCACAAAGTGACCCATAAGCAGTACCAATTTGCATACAATCACAATCAGCCAGGCACTGAATGCCGTGACCGATACGCCCACGTACACGCGGGCGATCTTCTTGGCTTTCTTGTCGGACATGTTTAATCCTTTCCCAGAAGCATTCTAATTTGCCTACGGGCACGACGTATGTCCGTATGACTGGAGCTACAGCGCCAGTCCTTACGGCACGTATGTGCTGCTTCCCTCGACTGAAATGATCCATCCCAGCGAGGGACGTCATAGAGGCTACCCAAATCACCGCCCTCGACTTTGAGGGCGGACTTTCTGAATGAAACAAACGAAGGGAGGTCTTCCAGTATTTCAATGAAAAAGGGCAAAGGATGTATAGTCCCCTGCCCTTTAAAGGGCTACTCCTTCTTCAGGAGAAGTTCCGTATTCTCCTGATACTTCTTCAAGTCCTCAAAGGACTTGTACGTCTGTTCCCCGCGGCACTGAGCCTCAATGTGCCGGGGTTTCCTCGTGAATTTGAACTCCGGCGTCTTCGCCGGGGCCATCACGGTCACGGTCTGACGGGCCGCTTCGACAGCAGCCTTGGCGATACGGGCCGCTTCGACCGCCGCCGTGTTCTCCGCCCTCGCCGCGAAGCGGCGGGCGAGCTCCTGCTTCATGACGCCGATGACAGCGTCAATCCGGCGCACGGCGATGCCGTGCCTCGTCGCCAGGGCCTGCAGACTCTGCCGCTCCGCCCGAAGGGCGGAGATTTCGGATCCGTACGTCTTCTGAGCCTTGCGGCTCAGGAGCCCGACACGATACATGATATTGTCACGGTCCGCCCCGTGATTGGCGGCCCCGGCGTTTATGCGCCGCCCGTGATACTCTATGTCCTGGTCCCCGAACTCTAGGGAGCTCGGGCAGGAGTAACGATCGCCACGAATGGCGACCGAAAACGCCGCGACGTCACCACCAGCGACCGCCGCGTCGACCGCAGAGGTTTTGGCGGCGTTATTGGTGTTAATAAGATCATTCATAGGTCCTCCAATTGCCCCCATATGTAAGCAAAGCCAGATCACTCGGGGCATCGTAGTGACTGGCTTTTCCAGAACGATTTTTAACGTGCTCATTCCACGCACGGACGCCGGATTGTTATTTTGGGAAGTAGGTGATGTTACTCACCCACTCAAAATCAATCCCCGCTATCCCACTGGGGGTAGCGTATCCGAGAGATTCCCCCACCTGGAACAGGCACTTGTCCTGCCCCAGGGAGTACCTCGAAAAAACCGTGCAGGCCGCATGCACGGCCTGGGGAAGGGTTTCCCCTCCACCTAAATTACCGTCCAACCACACAATAACAAATTCCTTATTTTCTGATGAAAGTCCCGCTTTACATGCATAACTTTTCATACTGACTCCGGCCCTTATCACGGCAAGGGCCAAACCGAAACCCGTGAACGGCACGGGTGACCGACATAAAAAAGGCCCGCGTGATACATTCACGTGAGCTTTTTTCTCTTTCCTAATACTTTTTTCTCTTTCCTATAAACACTATGCAATAAACAAAAGCTATATACTTTTTTCGTAAAAAAGCTATATAGGCAAAAATTGCCTAGTTCCCGTACCCACCGTGTTTGAGGATCTCGGGAAATTTCACCATTTTTCAATTTTAAAAAAGTCTTTTCACTCCCCCTCCCTCAGCGGTCTTCCTATAGTCTTCAGCAGTCCCCTGAGGTTCTTTTACAGTCCCTCTACGATCTTCAGCAGTCCCCTGAGGTTCTTTTACGGTTTCCTCTGCGATCCTCAGTAGTCCCCTGAGGTTCTTTTACGGTTTCCTCTGCGATCCTCAGCAGTCCCCTGAGGTTCTTCTGTAGTTTCCCTTTTATAGACCCCTGTGGTCCTCGGTAGTCCTCAGGGGTCTTTTTTATTTTAATACTATTTATTTTCAAAGCACTCATCTATCCTGATTTTTTGTAAAACCGTATAAATTTGACATAGGGTATTGTAGAATTAATAATATTCTCTTAATAATGTATTACTCTACGTGTGTCACGGGGCATGAAAAATTATTTTTAGTGGAGATTTGATTTATGATGAATATAGGGCATATGAAGGTAGCGGCTATTCGTATGTACAATGAGTTTCTCATGCGTGTAGCGACGATGGAGGATGAGGGGTATAGGCGATATAGGGGGTTATTGGATTTTGTGAGTGAGTCGTTTGACAGTGGTGATAAATCTATAGAGAAGTCTGGTGCTGAGGAGGGGGAGGAGCGTACGGAGGAGAGGGAGCGTGGGGAGCGACAGCAGGAGAGGTTTGTGGGTCGTCGTGGTATGGGGGAGGCGTTTGCGCGGTGGTTTCGGGACATGTTGGAGGATTATGTGCCTGGGGGGTATACGGATGATCCCAAGGCTACGAAGGGTATGTATGGTAGTGAGGGGGTGCGGGCGTTGACGGATGATTTTTACAGGTTAGTGTATAAGGGTTTTAGTGATTTATTGCCGAAGATGGTGTCTCAGAAGTTGAAGGCTGAGAAGGTGTATGATGTGGGTCCTGGGGGTATAAAGTTTACGTCTGAGTTGATCAATCGGGTGATTACGGATGCGGTAAATTATTTCCATGAGAATCCTGATGAGATAAAGAGCGGTTTGATAAGGGCGTATACCAGGAAATTCAAGGATGAGGGGGATGTAGAGAGTAGGGATTTGGGGGTAGGGCAGGCGTTTTTCAAGCCGCGGGTTGATCAGGAGTATTTCAAGGAGTTGCAGAAGAAGAGTGAGGCTACTGGGGAGGAGGTTGAGTTGCAGGTGGGGGATGTAGATAGTGGTGTATTGAAGAATTTGGAGTCAGTGATGGAGACGGGGACGCCTGAGGTGAGGTGGCGGTGGCGGGGTATAGATGAAAACGGTATGTTGCATTTTACGATGCCGGAGTTATATAGTGGGCGGGAGTTTGTGTTGCGGTTGCCTTCGGACATTGAGAGCATACGTCCTGGGACGTATCCCATGCGTATACGGCGTGTCAAAAAAAATGGAGCGATAGTGGAGTTTCCTGAGCAGCGGCAGGAGATATATGATCGTTATATGGGTCAGGTGCGTCGGGAGGGTTTGGGGGTGGACCAGTTGCGATCATTCATCAACAATGGTTTTATCAATCGTTACGTTAGTGTATTGAGGGCAGAGCCTATAGAAAAACTCGTAGAGGATTTTGCTGGTCAGGTGACGATAGGAGGGGAGCAGGTAGGGAGTGTGGATGATTTAAAGGAGTTGGGGGAGGGTGATAGTGGTAAAGATATTCCCAAAGCGCGTGGGAGTGATAAGATAGAGCAGCGTCGTCAGGAGTTGCAGGAGGAGATAGATAAAAAGACTGAGGGGATAAAGCGTCGGTGGGAGAGAGCGCCTGCTTTACAGAAGATGTATCTTTCGATGAGTCCTGCTGAGGGTACGCGTATAGCGGACGTAGTAGCGGATCAGTTTCCTGAGGAGTCCGAAAAGGGTACGATCGGTTTAGATTCTATTTTATCGACGCGTCCGGTGGTGCATTTTATTATGCGGACGATCATGGATCCTACGACGCCCATGGGGGGTGGAGGTCGTGCGGACCCTTGGATTACGTTGACCATTAATCATATTCGTCGGAGTGCTGTACATGACCCTGTTTTATTAAAACAGTTTACTGAGTTGATGCGAGTGACGCGTGCGCGTCGGGAGAAAAAGCAGCCTGGTACTAGTACTGAAAAAGCTCCTGTTCCTGCTGCACCGGCTCCTGCGAGTCCTGTGACGGTGCAGGCTGTGGAGGAGACTCCGGTGTCTGTAGCTGATGTGCAGGCGTTTATCAATTCGATACCTGAAAATATTTTCAGGGCGCGATTTAATGAGCTGAAAAAAAAGATTCAGGACGCCATGCATAAAGCCTCCGCGGACCCTGCTCTCCATAAATTTTTCGATCGTCGTCGGTCATTTCAGGATTATATTGACCGTGGTATAGGGAGATTTGTAAATGACCTCCTTTATCTTTCTGAGTTGGATCCTTCAGACCCCGAGGAGGCCCGATACCGTAAAGAGCACGGTCGTGTTATCGGGGTGATAAATCCTGAGGAGTTGCCGCCGATAGACCCCGATACTGATGAGGGTCGTCAGGTCCTCGACCGTCAGGTGGGTGCTTTTATCAATCGTACTGTCCATAAAATGCAGCAGCCTGGTCTGACGGCGTCTACGATAGATCCATTACTCCTGAATAAAATAATAGCGCGTGCCTATCATCTTGTGACTACTGGGCAGGTCTCGTAAAAAATTCATAGTATCATAAAAGGATTTTTATAAAATGGATACCGTCACCAAGAACATCTCCGCGGTGGATACTGTGCTGGAGCGTCTGCGTGGTATGCGATTTCAGATCACACCTGAGGAGCATCAGCTCCTGGGGATCACGCCGGAGGACGTGGCCTCATTTTCTGACCCGGGACTGGAGCTGACGCCAGTGCAGATGGAGCAGGCCATACAGGAGATAGTGACGGCGGCGTATCATGAGACTCCTGCTTTTCGCAAACTCGTGACTGAGGACCAGCGTCGTGACCCTCAGCGTTTTACCGAGTCTGCCCGTCTGGTCAGTAAATTCCTCAAGCATCTCCGTGGGGCCCTCCCTCCCGAGCGTGCCGCGTGGATACATCCTGATACATTTCCTCAGGCACATGATATGGTGGAGACGGCGTTGCGGGTTGTAGTGCCGGGTAGAGCTCCTGTGGAGCCGCGTCAGTTTCCTGCGGCGGAGCCTTTGAGTGATGCAGACCTCCAGCTTTTCGGTCTCAAAAGGTCTCAGTTGACACCTGAGATACAGTGGTCGTCTTTAAAAAAGCCTATATTGTTTTTTCTAGGTCGTTTGAAGAATGAGCAGGGTCGTACGGTGAAAAACGAGGGTACTGCGAAAATGCCAGACGCACCTCGGCAGACGTACTTATTTCGATTATTGAGGGAGATTCGTGACCTCAAACTCGCTAAAAATAAATCTCTGCATCCTTTTGAGGAGCGGTGGTTGGGGCGTGACCTGGCTCAGCTCGAGCAGTTAGCCGCGGCTATTGTAAAGCGTCCCGCGTCGCGGGAGCCTATTCAGAGGGGTGATGATATTGTTGAGGTCATGTCGGGTACTCAGGGGGCTTTGACGGTGACTGAGCGTTTGTTGGCTGCTCTTAAAAAGAGGGACCTGCGAGAGTCTCTGGTGCAGTTGGGGGACGTGATTGATACGGCGTTGCCGCCGGTGTCGTTGGTGGAGGACAGGATACGGGCTATACAGGCAGCGGTAAATGATTTAGGGTTGAATCGGGAGCAGTTGTCGATGCTATTGGAGATAGATCCTGAGACGTTGAGGCATACGCCCGAGATTTCTAAAGAGAGGGTGGATGAGACTCGTCGGGAGTTAGTGACCCTCAACAAGAATATTGCTGAAAAAGACAAGAGTGAGGGTCTTTTAGTGCCGCGTCGTAGTGTGGAGCGTCGTCTTAAAAACATAGAAGATCTTTTAGCGCAGCGTCGTAATGTAGAGCGTCGTCTTAAAAATATCGAGGACCTTTCCGCTCTGGATACGTCGGCTCTTTTCGCGGCTATTTCTGAGTATACGGATACTTTATCGGCGTATCGGGCCACTATTGACCGGTCTCTTTCCAAAACGATGCAGGACGCCATCCCCAACCTCAAAGAGCTTTTAGATTACACAGGGGAGTTGTCGCGGCAGTTTGGTCGTTTGACGGCCCAGGATATTTTCAAACGTAAATGGCAGGGCCATACGGGCAGGTTATTCAGGCCCGATGAGGCCCTTGCTGAGGGTGGGTCTGAGATTTCCAAGACGGCGTCTTCTGATATAGCGGGATATTCTAAAAAGCTAGAGGCGTTTCGTGGGGGTGGGGTGAGAAAAATTCTGGATGAGTTGATGGATTTCGCGGATGATACTGAGGAGGGTTTGGAGTTTTTGAGGGACAAATTTCTCAGTATCATGGAGGTGGGTCCTGACAGTCCCCTCCACACGTCTCCCGGACACACGGATTTTCGTGGGAATCCTCTGGGTGGGCAGGGTCCTGGTCTGGATGAGATGAAAAAGAAGCTGGATCGTATACGTACTCTGGTGAAGCGTTTGGATTTGAGTCGTAAGAAGCAGGAGGCTTTGGATGTCATGCAGTATCTGACGGACCTCCCGAGTCATGTGTCTGCTGGTAAAAAGCGGCAAAAGCAGGCGTCGATAGCTGATTGTTTACGTCGTATAGCGTCGCTCATGGTATCGGGAGCTGAGGTCCCCTCCTCGCCGGGTCCCGCGTCTGGTTTTAAACCGGGTACCACCCCCAAACCCAAAGGACCTCCACCCTCGGGTCGGTCAGGGTGGATTATTTATCGTGAGCGTATCACCAAAATGGGTAAAAAAGCTCTCGAGGGATTTTTTAAAGATACTCCTCTGGTAGCGGATTTTGTAGAGCAGATGGAGAGTAGGGGTCTCAATGAGATGCTCCGTCGTGGTGGTGAGGTGGAGGCGGTAGATATCCATCCTGTATTGGAGAAAGTCATACAGGATGCGTCAGGGAGACGTGGGAGTCTCGACAATATACTCGGTACTCAGATAGCTCAGCAGATACGTACTGAGGAGGACATTAAAAAGAAAGTCAAGGAGATGGATGAGGCAGCTGCTCGAGTGAAAAATCTCCATGCTAAAATCGAAGAGACTGATAAAAAATATCTGCCTGTGCTGGATAAATATGCAGAGTTTCTGGCTCATCCTCTCACTAATATAAAACGTCAGCTGGGAGAGAGACTACCGCAGAGGGCACCGGAGACCGCTCCAGGTGAGGCTCCTCGTGCCGAGCCTCGTCCTATAGAGGTGAGTCAGGGTAATTATCAGCAGACTTTAAAAAACATGCTCAGTAAATATCGTCGTAGTATCACTGAAAAGACCGCGGCGGTGAGGGTGTTGCCTACGGATGAGTATCGCAGACAGCATGGTGTGAATCAGCAGCTCCAGGACATGAAAAAGGGTATAGAGGCAGAGAAAGATCCTGTAAAGCGTGCCCGTCAGGTGCAGCAGTATCTGCGGCTTTCTTTGGATAGTCTTGGGAGGGCCCAGGATTACCTTCATGCATCCAGACCCTCTATAGAGGCGGATCGGGCTACGATCGATAATCTGGAGGCTTATGTGGCGTCTGAGGGGGCTCGTAGGGACCCTGGTATAGCTGAGGCGCGGGCCCAGTTGAAAACTTTAAAGGATAATTTTGAGCATGAGTCTCGTATATTCAGTTTTATGACGGATGCTGTGAGACGAGTTGAGGAGAGGGTTCCGAAGGCGCAGGAGTATCTTAAAAAGGTCACGGAGGATCTTGGGGACAATAAAGTCGAGCAGTTGTATTCGGTGGCGGTAGCGCCGGAGATGGAGCTTTCTAAAGATGAGGCGCAGGAGATACGTGAGCGTACTAAAAAGCATGAGCAGGCTATAGGATTTATTATTGACCGTGACACGTATAAAAAGAACATGAATCGTATTATGACGCGTAAATTAAAGCAGGGTCCTCCTGTCGGGGAGCTCCGGTCTAAATACAGGGGTGAGGGGCAGGCTATTGCGTTACCGTCTGAGCGTGTAGAGGAGTATAAAAAGAGTGTAGAGGACATGGAAAAGCGCAGGGAGGAGATCAATAAAATCACGGTTGAGCATGACAGGTTGTATAAAGAGCAGCAGCTTTACAAAACGCTTATTGATATACATGACAAAATGAAGGCTGAGTCTGTTAGTATGGATGAAAAGGTGCAGGACCTCCGAGACATTCAGGCTAATTTGCAATATTTATCAGCTAATAAGGATGGTTTGTCTGAGGAGGTGGTCGGTAAGGATCGGGCTCTTCTTATCAGCAGGCTTACTGGGTATGATGTGAAAGAGGATAGTTTGAGTAGGATTATACAGAAGGAGGAGCGTTCGGTGGAGGATTATCGTCGTCGTTTGGCGGAGTTGGAGAGGGATGCTGTAGGATATCGAGAAAAGTTGAAAGAGGTAGAGGATCAGTTGTCTAAAGTTAAAGCTACGCCTGCGATGACTCCGCAGCGATTGAGGGAGCGGTTGATGGAGTTGCGTGTGGAGCGGCAGGGTATTATGACTCGGGCTGATATGACGATGGATCAGAGGAACAAGCGTCGTGAGGAGTTGGATAAGGAGATAGAGGCACTACAGGATCAGTTGGGTTTGGAGAAAGGGTTGCCTGATGTTTCGGAGAGAGCTCGGGGTCTTACACTTCCTGGGAAAACAAAAGTTTCTCCCTGGGATGTTCCACGTCCTCCGTCTGTGACAAAAGTTATTAAAAGGGACGCGGCGATAGAGGATGTGCCGGAGCCTGAGACGGAGTTTGAGCGTGCCGAGAAGGAGAAGAGTTTCAGGATGAAGCCTGCTCCGTATATGGAGGTTCTCCCGAAACCCAAGGGCTGGGACACTGTGGAGAAATTTTTTGATGATGCCAAGAAGGAGCTCGTTTATCTTGAGAATTTGAAAATAAAAGGTAAAGATTGGGATGATAAAGCTGTTAAAGAGATGGTAGACAGGATGGATGAGTTGGGGCGTGTCATCCCTGCGATAGAGGCATATAAAAATCAGATAGTGCAGATAGGTCCTGAGGCGGTGCCGTTGAGGGAGACGGTGACGCGTTTTGAGGATTTGATGCTCCGGTACGAGGATACTTTGCGAAAATATATGAATCAGAGGGAGGATACGCAGAATCGTTGGGCCCGGTTGCAGCAGGAGGTGGATATTCTCCAGTCGATGTTTGATCGAGAGACAGGTGAGTTCAAGGGTTTTAAGTCTGAGGAGATTGTGAATATAAAAAATATTTTCTTTCGTATGCTTTACAAGTATCTGGATACATATTGGTCTACTCGAGTGGGTAAGAGTATCAGTGTATTTGGTGAGCGTGATACGAATTGGTATGATAATGTTTATCGTACGTTCAGGAATCTCAGTCAGGTGCGTAGCAATAAAAAATTGATGTCTTTGTTAAACAGTTATAAAGAGGCCACTCAGTCTGAGTTCCCGAAGGATGCGTCCAGGAGGCCGAGCAGGATACAGGCTTTAGAGGACAGGATGGCTGATATTTATCGTGGGTATAAGGATCAGGGTATAGATCCGGAGACGAGTGCTGAGTATAAAGATTTAAAGGTCCGTTTGGATAATTTGAAAGCTCAGAAGAGTCAGATAAAGAAAGTATTTGAGAATATGGCGGGTGCGGTGCAGGCGGCTATACATGATAAAGTGGAGGAGGCTGTCAGCGGTCAGATTACTGATCAAAAGCCTAAAGCGGGGGCTGATTTGGAGAAGAAAATCGATGAGGGTGTAGATGAGACTGTGAAGATTCTTGAGGCTGATATGCCTGAGATAGCCAGTTCAGAGGCTGCTTTAAAACAGACGGAGCAGCTATTGAGTAGTGCTGAAAAGAGTCTGGGTATAGAGACTCCTGCAGAGGGTCCTTCTACTAAAACCGCCTACGATCGTATGCATCCTGATTTCGACCTGAAGATTCTGTACGGTCCGGTGATGCAGAGGACGATAGCCAATATGCTGAAAGAGCATGTATGAACGACTGGGTAGGTATTTGTGTATTTGGCGCAGAGGAACAGATGACTGCGGAGCTCATCAATCTCACGCCCCATCCCATATCTGTTTCTACACCAACAGGTATAATAACAATAGCGACTAGTGGTACTATAGCTCGAGTTGATGTTTCCGAACAACCTAGTGGAGATACTGTAAATGGTGTGCCGATAAAAATGAGAACGACAGGTGAAGCTCAAGGTATCCCTGCCGCTAAACCAGGTACATTTTATATTGTGTCTTCTATGGTTTTATCGGCGGTTACAGGTAGGCCTGATTTGTTGGCTCCTGATACTGGAAAAAATGCCAATAGGGACGAAAAAGGTCAAATCGTTTCTGTAAAATCCTTTATTCGAAATAATAGATAGACAGAGCTACTTGGCGATCATGAGTCGCCAGCGGGCGAGCTCAGGGATCGTGTTGATGTAGAGCGGGACTTCTTCGAGCGGCGTGCAATGCAGAAATCCATAGGCAGGCTGTATGTATCCATTTATTTTTTCTTCTAGCTCATGCCTATAAATAGTGACTGTTTTATCATAAATCCGTAGCATAGTATAAAATAAAAAGTCATTATGATCTATAGGCCAGATACAAATTTTAGTGAGTTCTTCTATTTCTTGTAAATTATAAATCATGTTGTCATTTTTTATCAGGTATTTTTATCATTACTATTTTGTGGGCTTCTCGTCCTTTGTTTTTCCGCAGTCCATCCAAAGCATCTCCCACGGCGACAGCGATTTCTCTTTTTTTAAATAGAGTAGCCCGTAAAGGCTCCATAGTATAGCCATGGGAGTCCACCAGATAATAAAATCCACGTTTTTTTAAACCAGGCATTTTTGAGCACACCGCCCACCGCCGCGGATCATCTATTTCTTTGATGCGACGTTTTAGCTCGCGTCTCTGAGTTTTAGTGAGAGGCCAGGTGTGTATGTTTCTAATCATTTTCAGATTCTTTTTTATAGGCTGATTTGAGTTTCAGTAAGTCTGTCTTTATGTAATTTTTATAGCATGATATTCTTTAGAGCTCACGAAGAAATTTTCTTTCTTCTGGCGCACCGCGATGACCGGTCCCCGCTCTTCGATCTCACACTGGGTTTTTATGACTATTTTTCTCTCGTAGATATGACTCATTTTTCTAGTTCCGATTCTATTTTTGTACCAAAATGTACCACGTACACCCAGTACTAATTTATCTCGAAAACTAGTCTCGAGATAGGTGAATCTACCAATGCTCGAAAAAATATCCCTCGAGCTCCGTTATAATCTCGATCCATTATCTCTCCATCAATCTTACTTTGAATAGTCCTCCGCCCACCTAAATTCTCTATAATTTCTCCAGTCCACGAAACAGTTTTACTAGTAAACGCCTCACTTACATCCACCACAAATTTACCAAACTCAAAAGCTTTGTGCTTCAAAAACTGCCTGAATCTGAAGTGCCCTAGAGTCAGCATCTGTCGCGCTGATTTTGAGTTAATTTTTCTGAGTTCTCTCCTAACCATTTGACTGACCTCAAATGCAGGTAAGAGAATAACGTCAAAATTCTTAACAAAAAACAAAGCGGCTTTATGATGTAACTCCGACACTAGGTCCCATGTTATCCTTTTCGTTAACAATGTTAAAAGATGTACTCACCTTTTAACATCTAACCAAAAGATTTGAAAGAGTTTGTTTACAGCTTAAATCCGCAAACCTTATCTTCACCGGGTTAAACAGAACCACACTATCGATTAGATCCCTGATAAAGGAACCATCACCGATTACTTTTCTAAGTGTATTTAAAGACCCATCAATATCAGCATTGATGAGCTTCCCAACAGAACTCTGAAAAAGCCCTCTCTTAATCCTCTTGCCCAAATAAACTTTATGCTTTTTCACGGGCTCTAACGCTAATCCATCACACTTAGATGTGTATGACTCCTCTTTACAAATCAACACAATACCCACTAACTCACATTTGTATTTTAGCATCTTCAAAAATAGTTTATGAGGTATGCTGGTAAATTTCTGATTCGAAATTTTACCAATATCGATGGAGTCTTTCCATCGCTTATTATACCCACAAACTATAGTACCAATATTTTTTACTATACAGTAATTTACAAGAAGCCTCGTCATTTTATGAAACTGATCCCTGATAAAAAACTCTCTGTAATTACTCAACTCATTCGATTTTTTATGGCATGCTCCGCCTCCTTTTTTGTCTCTAAAAGATCTATTTTTTGCAAGAGTTTTGTTAAAAAACCGATTTACAGACTTAATAGGTTTACCGTCTAAAAGAAAAGATTTATCTTTAGAAATACAGGCTGCTAAATTGTTGACTCCTAAATCTATTGATAGATAATTATCTTGGTTTAATTCAAAATTCGTGTAGTTTACATTATAAATTATTTCTATCTCATATCTATCTTTTCTCGGCAGAATTCTTATCTGATTAAATTTACTGAAATCTTTATCAACCTCAGGTATTCCTATGGATATATTTTCTTCTAATACTATTTTATTATCTTTTATTTGGGAGCACTGACTAGTATAGACTAATAAATTTCTGCTCCCGCGCTTTAAAAATCTAGGGGATCTCGGTTGACCAGTAAATTTATTGGGATCCTTTTTAAATGTTTTGAGTGCTCTGAAATAAGAGTTCCAGTTTTTATCCAGCATCCTTAGTATCTGCTGAGCCACCTGTGTTTTTAATTTCCTATAATTTATCTCGTGCTCTAAATTTTTTGTGGCTTTCATTATTCGGTCTAGCTCGTTATATCGTATCCATTTACTTGATTTAATTAGCTCTTGTTTTATGATATAGTTCGCTTGATTATAGAGATCATTAGACACTCTACACAAAGCATCCAGTTCAGTGCTTTTCTTTCTATAGTTAAATTTATGTACGAGTTTCATTTTCTTTTTCTGTTTTTCATATTCATGTGATTACATTAAAAACTACCACGAACAAAATATTTAAATACGACATGCCTGAGTGGGATATTAGCTTATATTGTACACATTTTTAGCTACTATATTTTATCACTTACTGTTACTAGCCTTTCTTTTCCAGCAGCTTTTTCAGGGACACTGGCTGATAATTAGTATGCTCCATGGCTATCAGGATGTGTTTAGGAGTGAGTCGGGCTACGATTTCGGGTTCGTGTTCCATTTGAGTTTTCACATCCGTAGCATGAAAATGTCCGTGAATGTTCCAGTCATAGTCCCCGTCTGGCTGAGGCAGGTGTGAGAGCAGTATACGGGCACCCAGATATTCTATGAGGCAGAGTTCACCGGCCCAGTCCCAGCCGTGTTCTATGTACCAGGCGGCGTTATGGTGGTCGTGATTACCGATCGTGAGCCAGTTTTTGCATCTGGCGTAGTGCATGTATTGCTCGTGCCAGTGGGCGTCATGTTTCCAGCAAAAGTCTCCCAGGTTAATGAGTAGGTCTTTTGAGTGCACGGTGTTACCTATGGTTTTGAGAATTTTTTGCTCATAGCCTTTAGGGCGACCACATTCGGTGTACATGTCCTCATGTTCAAAATGTAAATCTGCTATGAGATAAACATTCATATTCTATCACTTTGCTACGGACAGCCGCCATTTGGCGATTTTGTTTATAGGATATTTTTCGTTTATCAGCAGGGGCATTTCTTCTAAAGATTTTTTGAATATACAATTTTCTACTGATATATGAGTATGATTATCAAAGCACTCTATAAGAGCAGAACAAACATTGATGGCTCTGAATATTATTTCTTTTGGAGATAGCGTATCGTTAGTGTTATCTCCTTCTATAGTGCCACCTATAAATTCATTGAAAAAATTCAGAGCTTCTTCCCGTGTATATTCAATCATTTTGATTTTTTCAGAGCTGGACATTCCAAATCTCCGTATTTACAAATCCCCAGATACTCTCCTTGATTACAGTGGGCGATATGCACGTTTTTTTCAACTTGAGCTATTTTATCCGATTTCGTCCCATATAAATTTATGAATCCGAGGGACATATCGGCATTTCGTTCCATCTTTTTAGCTTTTGCGAACAGGACACCACGTACACGGCTGTCTGAGCTTCTTATAGCGGCCCATTTCATTTTGTTTGATGATCTGTACATTTTTTATCACTTTTTTAGGTTTAAAATAGCTGCAGTTTTCTTTCTTTTTCGGTATCTTTTTTATGATATCCAGTATAGAGCAATCGTCCGAGCATGAGCATTCTTTATGTGGGCATTCCATGCTATTCCTTTTTATATCCTATCTGTATGAGAGGACTTTTTTGATCTATTTTTTCTATGAGTTTTTCTTTATTTTTAAAATAGTCATCAATCATCATAATAAGATTCTCGAGGGATCCAATGGTTTTTTTAAAGAAAAGTTCTCTTTCTTCAGTCCAGTCGATGACTGTCCAATCACTTTTTAGGTCAAAGCGACTACCAGACAGACGACGATAGCTCACATTATCTTTTATTGTACTTTCCTGAAGAACTTCATATCCCATGCCCAATGCGCTGTCACAGTCAGAGAAATGTATATCTTTTCTATCAAATATGACTCTGTATTCATCTCCCTCATCTTCACAAATATGGGCATTGATATCGATTTTATAAGCTATAACTTTTCTATGTTTTGTTTTTTCAGTCTCATATTCTTTACATATTTTATTAAAATAGTCTCTGGCTTCTTTTTCGGAGGATCCTCTAGCTACAGTCACGTGCATGGCTTCTGCGACTGCTGCTGGGAACTCTATGGTAAATTTTTGATTTTTGGCGCTATATTTGACTACTAGCACGAATAGCTCTTTAGCTATAAAGATTCGTTCTCTACGCATTACAGCCATTGGATACCTTATTTCTATCTAGTAGGACCTTTTTTTATCTTTCTAAACACCCACCAATAACAGTGGTGCTTCCGTGCATTTTTTTGATTAGCTTTCTGCCAGTCCGCCACGAGCCTAGTTTTGACTATCTTTATGAATAAATCCGCGGGATACCATCCCGCCTTGATGGCTTCATTATAGATAAAACAGTGTGAAAAATACTGGATTCCCGAACTCACCTTGTCTTGGCACTTGAATATGAGCGTACCACCTTTTTTACAGACTCTGTAGAGCTCGTTTAGAGCCTCTGAGTACATCTTAAATAGGGAGGGTTCATTTGGGTATACCCCGAATCTTTTATTGATCCTATTGCTCTTATCGTTCTTCTGGAGGGACGGTCCGGTAGTCGCCAGGAACGGTGGATCAAAAGCTATGACTTCCACGCTTTCATCCTGTAGGGGTAGATGAGTGACATCTGCCGGTATCACGTTTTTCATTTGAGGCTCGATATCGATTTTTATTCGAGGTTGTTTGATACCTTTTTTATAAAATCCGCCCTTGCTGTAGGTAGGATCCAGGTCTATCTGGGGCATGCGGCAGTGTAGCTTCAGGATAGCCCGTAGGGCTGTGGTGTCGCTTCTCATTACGCTGCGTATCATTTATTTATAGTCCCTCTCATGGTACTAATATACTTTTTTAAATTGAAAATATCAAATTTCGGGTCTATTTCGCTATAGAGAGCCGCCACAAAACCACACTTTTTAAATAGGCATCTTCTGTATTCACATAAAGAGGCATTTCTTCTATGGGTTCGGTGCATGCTACAAATGCTGCTGCAGTTAAATTTTTTGGTGTGAATATATAGCTATCGTTAAATTGTAGTGTCCCTGGCAATGGAAATTGTCCTGATTTATCAATTTCATAAATTAATCTTTTTACTAGCTCTTTTCTCTCTTCAAAAATATATGGATCTGTAACTTTTTGTGGGAAATTTTTCATATCACTATTTCGCTATAGAGAGCCGCCATTTAGCCAGCTCGGGATATCTATTGATATAAAGGGGCACGTCTTCCAGCGGAGTCTCGTGTAGAAATTTTCTGATTCTAGTATCCAAGAGAGGATGCGTCCCGTCGATAGTATCTGCGAGTGAGTAGTTGTATAGAGTAACTTTATCCTCATCTATTTTAACTATGTAATGGTAGCTACAGGGATCGTTAGGAAAATGAGGATCGAACTCTCCTTTTAAAGAGGCTCTGAGTTTCCAGATATCTTCTTGAGTGTAGGTCATCGGGCTATTTTTAAACGCCATTTGGCTACGACGCCTATGATAGTTTCGTCGTTTATATAGAGGGGCATTTCTTTTAAAGATTTTATAAAAGTGACATTGTATAGTAAAATCCAGTGATCTTTGTCCCCAAGATGAAATAACCTGATAGTTCTGAGGATAATTTGTTCAGGAGAGAGCCGCGGATCATTATTCTCATCTTTAATAGCAAATCCTGTTGTCTGATTTATCTGTGGACCTGCTGTCTCTCGCAGCATCACGGCTTCTTCATGAGTGTATTCTATCATGTCATCTCCAAACAAATTCGCTTTTTTTCCACACGTACTGATTTTTAATCAGTTTTATTTTCTCCGCTCGAGTCATCTGTTTAATTTCATATTCCCGTTTTAGGGCATCCCTTTTAGAGCCGATGATTTCGGAGTACATTAATCTCACTGGCCTACCGAGAGCTCTGATGGATTTAGCACCGGTGCCCGCATTGTGCTGAGCGAGCCGTTTGAGCACGTCGAGAGCTATGCCGGTGTAGAGGGCTCCCTTAGCACATTTGACCATGTAGACTTTCCAGAGCCTGCTCATTTTTTTTGTTCGAGTATTTTTTTTGCTGCATAGTGGACCATATACATGCAAAACATCACACCCTCATCAGGTTTAGTCAGGGTAGGCATTTCCCCATAGTAATAGCTGGAGTCATGAATGATCTGATATATCTCGTGTAAATCTCGACAATTTTTGAGTTCGTTATAGAGGTCCCAGGCTTTATTATGCTGTTTCAGTTCCCCCACGACTTCCCATTTATCTCTGCACAAAAATTCATGAGACTCGTAAATCTTTACTATTTTTTCGAGGGTATCCGGCTGTTCTTCTGGACGATCTTCCCAATCACGGATCTCTTCTAGGGCTTCCCAGAGCGTATCTGCGAGATATCCTTTTAAAAGATCGACATCGAGCTGTACTTTATCATAATAGGCATGCTCGAGTTTCGAGTGTTGATAGTAGTCGACGTCCCCGCCTGCCAGGAATTCGATGCCTCGAGCTACTCGATAGACTATAGCATCTATGTCTCCGCCTACATAAATACCCATTTTGCCGAGGATGATCTCGAATGAGTAGTTATTAGTACCCGGTTTGTGGCAATGATAAATTATGTAGTCCCCTGCCTCGTACTTGTCGTAGATAAAATCTTTTTGAGCCTCTGCAGCTCTTTCATATAGTTTCTCATTCATGGATTCTCCCGCACGAAAATGACGCTACTCGTTGATTTTTTTGATAGTTACAGAGATCTCCACTTTTTTGCAGTTACTATTACCGGATAGGTGCTGATACTGAGCTATGGATCCCTGGAGTATTTCCGTCTGAATATCTTTTAAAATAGCCTTTGCCAGCTGTTCGAGGTCAGCTTCTTTTTCTATATATCCTGTTACTGAGGTCATAGATATTTTCCTTGGTGATAGGGGTCCCATGCCAATATACTTTTTTGTATCCAAATTTTAAAGTAAAATTGTATATTTTTTGGACAGCTAATAAGCTATTAATAAAGGATGCTTATTAATTATTAGCATGAGTTTTATAGATCAATGGTGAGAAGCGATGAAGCATGCTCTATTTCCAATAACCTAGTATAATTATACCTGAAAATTTATAGGAGGAATCCAATGGCTACTTATTATATAGATTTATCTCTTACAGGAACAGGCACAGGAACAGAAATTGATCCATTTACACGCGATCAGTTCTGTTCTGTAATTAATGGTAGCCAGGACACATTTAATGTAAGAGGTGTTGGAACTATAACTAGCGTATCTAATATAACAGGAATAGGTGCAGGTGCAATCATTAGAAAATGGGGCAGTGATCCTTGGCGGTTAAGAGCATCTGTTTCTTCTCCATGGCTCTTTCAATATGTCACTATTAGTGATGGAGTTCTTTATCACGATTGCCCAGTTCCAGGTGGAGGTCCTACGATTGCTTTAATTTTTAATGATGCAGATATTAAAAATTGCGATATAAGAACTAACGACTGGCTTAGGACAGGAAATATAGGTGTTTCTTCAACATTTAAAGGTTGTAATATACTGGCTAAGTATACTGGGCTTGGGCTGGCTAAAAGTTCGATTTTTAATGATACTATTTTAATAATAAGTTCATCTTTAGCTGCTGGTCTCCTTACAACTTTTAATAACTGCGTTACAAATAGAGCATCGTGGTCGTTGGCAACAGCTAATAATTGTCAATTGTCCTGGACTCCACCAGCATGGCCTGATTGGGATGCAACAATAGGGAATTGGACATATTCTGTATTAAGTGTAGGAATAACTACACCACAGCCTGGAAATCCTCCCTACACTGGGTATGAAACTGATTTGTGGGGTAATGCTAGGATTGGTATTGGAAATGGAGATATGGCAGTACTTACATTTCCTATCATAACCTCTCAACCTTCCTCTATAGCTAAAAATGTAGGAGAAACCGGTGCCTTTTCAGTAACCGCTACCGGCATGCAGCCTCTTACATATGAATGGCGCAAAGGTGGCGTAGGACTCACCGGGTCAACACTGAACGAATATATTATATATCCCGTGGCAGCCGCAGACGGTGGTAGCTATGATGTCTACGTCACAGAAACCGGAGGTGTAACTGGAGCCAATAGTGACACCGCTACACTCACAGTAAAACCGAATATCACAGTCCAACCCATATCTTTGATAAAAAATGTAGGACAAAGCGCTATGTTTTCGGTGACTGCTGAGGGATATCCTACACCTACATATCAGTGGAAAAAAGGCGTATCGGATATCCTAGGCGCTACATCATCTTCGTATACAATCAATCCGGTAGCGGCCTCTAATAGTGGATCATATACTGTAGCGGTCACGAATTCAGGTGGGAGTGTCACCAGCAGTGCAGCGACTCTAACTGTAATCCCGAACATACTCACGCAGCCCGTGAGTCAAACTGTAGCGCCTCTAGATGATGTGACATTCACGGTAGTAGCAGAAGGTACTGCCACGCTCACGTACCAATGGCAGAAAAATCACGTGAATATATCTGGAGCCACTACCAGCTCTCTCCTACTGGAAAATGTCAGTGAAAGTGACCAGGCAAATTACAGAGCAGTAGTCACGAACACGGGTGGATCAGCTACGAGCAGTGATGCCTATTTGAATGTGGGAGATATCAAAAAAGATGCAGAAACAGATAATCCTGATGATGTCGTGGGCATGCCCGCATTTCATTCGAACTCCCCGAGTATGAGGCTGAGAGATACTCAATTAGGTACTGGGGATCTTAGGAATACTTTAGAAAGAAATAAAATAAATCATATCGGGAACGAAGCCAGAGACACTGGTTTTGGTAGCTCCGATGGGGCCCGTGCTAGAAATCATGAAAATACAAATGAAGTCAAAGGACTTTTACAAAGAATGTCTCAGCTGGTAGAGACGATCACTACTTTCTTTTATAGGATCAGATAGCTCATGAAAATTCTAGTAGATTTAGATGGAGTCCTCACTGACTTCAGTAAACAGCTCTGTGAACTCCTGGATAAACCTTTGGATCGGGACTACGATTTTGGCAACGATCCAAAGGTCTGGGCTAAAATCAGCAAAGCCGGAGAAGATTTTTGGGCAACAATGAAATGGATGCCGGACGGGCATGAACTATGGGACGCTATTAAAAAATACGACCCTACAATATTATCATCCCCCACCCGGCATCCATCCTCTGTAGAAGGTAAAAAAATCTGGCTGAAAAAAAACCTACCAGATGTACCCTATATCATAGAATCAAAAAAAGAAAAGCACGCTGAAAAAGGCGCTGTCCTGATCGATGACCGTGAGAAAAATATTAAAAAATGGGAGGATGCGGGCGGCATAGGGATCCTCCATAAAAATGCAGAAGACACTATTAAAAAATTAGAAAAGATAATGGATAAAGAGAAAGAAGCTACGCAGACGATAAAAGATCCCGAGGGAAAAAATATCATCCTGATGAAACCCAGGATGCAGGATGTGTTCACACCAAAAATGATAGAAAAACCCATACCCCCTAAAAAAGGTAAAGGCGCTCCCTATAAAAGACAGGAATTTAAGAGGGTAGAGTGGACTGCTAGCGAAAACAGAGCCGTAGTGGATCGAATAGTGCTATCATATTTATCACGCCTCAGATGAAAACCCCTATATCCGAAAACCTGGTAAAAATAGCCCAAAACCTCAGAGGCCCTATCCCTAAACGGACTCTGGGTAAAACGGGCCTGTCTGTTACCCAAATAGGCCTCGGTGGTGAGAGCGCTCTATCTAACACCGATACCTATGATGATGCGATCGCCATCATACGTACTGCACGTGAGCTCGGAATAAATTATTTCGATACGGCACCAGGCTATGCTCCTAGTGAAAAAAGACTCGGAGATGCTCTCATCGGTGAGCGGGACAAAATAGTGATAGCATCTAAAACTGAGGATCGTACCTATAGTGGATCCATGAAATCTCTCGAGCAATCCCTAAAAAACCTCAAAACAGACTATCTGGATATCTGGCAGATACATCATATCGATCACAAGGATGAGGTAGAGAAAATATTTGGTAAAAACGGGGCTCTGAAAGCCCTCCAGGAGGCCCAGGAGCAGCGGATGGTCAGGCACCTAGGTATCACTGGTCATTATGATCCTGAGCCAATTGTAGAGGCTTTAAAGAGGTTTGAGTTCGATACGGTGCTCATGGTCACTAATGCTGCTGATGTCCACAAACATAGTTTCATTAAAAAGGTACTCCCAGTGGCTTTAAAACAGGGCATGGGGATCATAGGCATGAAAGTGTGCTCCCGCGGGCGTATATTCGATCCTCGGCATCTACGTACTATGAAAGATGCTATAGACTATGTGCTGACGCTGCCTATTTCTACGGTGATAATAGGTCATGATAATCTCAAGCAGCTACATGAGAATGTATTCCTGGTTAAGGATTTCAAACCGCTATCTGAGAAACGTGTCAAAGAGCTCGAGGGCATGACTGAATCCTACGCTAATCTGGCTCTATTCTACAGGAAAGACTTCGAAGAATATAATCCCTTCTGGAAACCATACGGCTACAAAAATTGATAATCTCTTAATTATCAGCCTCATACTGATATCTCACATAAAATGAGGCGTTTCGAAATGCTCAGTGCTCTATTTTTTCATGCCTACTATGCCTATTTGCAGGGTGATTTAGAGAAAACTCGAATGTTTTATGAGATGCTGAAAGAAGAGTTTAAAGTATCAAAAAATAGAGATGCTCTGGACCAGTATCAGCTGAGGGAACTAAAAAATATCAGGAGTGCATTGGAGTCAGGATCCATCCCGAGTATAGCATGGATAAATGAGGCTGACACTCCAGCGGTGAAAGTAAAAGAGGAGTCAGGCATCAAGCAGAAAGAGTTGGTAAAAAGGATTTATTATGAGGCTATGGATTCTTTAAGGGAATGCCTAAAAAGTGACTCGAGTCTACATCTCTATAACATAGAACATCCGTGTGGGGGCTACGGTCAGGTGGACATGGTCTACATGGATAGTGTGACGGCATATCCGGTAGAGATAAAACCATTAGAGGGTCGGCATGATATTTTGGGACAGATTGCTAAATATACGTTGTATTTTAGATATTTATTGAATCTCAGACATTTTAAAAGAGTGCAGCCGGTGACTATCTGCAATAGCTATGACCGGCATACTCTGACGGAGCTCAAAAGGATGGCTGTATGTACTTTGAGATACGGTCTTTCAAAAGATAAAGTCATTATCGAGGCTGTATAGCACCATGGATCAGAGATTCAAAGTGGTCTTATCATATCTACAGGAGTTTACTGCGGCGACTGCTATCCCTGAGGAGGATAAATCCAAAGAGGATCCGGCTAGACAGACGCAGGCTGTAGAGAAATTATTGAAAAATGTTATTACTACTCAGCTGCCTGAGTATGCTGATAAAATTTTTGCTGTGGGTGGGTTTGTTCGTGACCAGCTACTCGGTAAAAATCCAAAAGATATCGATATCGTGGTGGATGACCCTGAGAATAAAATGAAGTCAGCTGAGATTTTTGCTAAAAAATTCACGGATGTTTTAGGGATCACTACCCCTAACAATCCTCATCCTTTAAAAGATGCCTATGGTATTTGGGGAGTAGTCCTCTTCAATCCTAAAGCCCTAGGAGGCTCAAGGGAGCCTTTCATTTATGAGGGTACTGATATCACGGGCTATGTGATAGAACTCACACCACCGCGGAAAGAGGGTCCTTATAATTTTCAAAAACGAGAACCTCAGTATGTGGATTACACGTCTCGTGAAGAGGATTCTAAAAGGCGTGATCTGACCATCAATGCTCTATATAAAAATATCGTCACGGGTAAAATAGAAGATCATACAGGTGGCCTGGAGGATTTGAAAAATAAAACCCTACGTCCTCCAGCACATCCTAGTGGTGCACAGGCTATTTACGCTGAAGACCCTTTGAGGATCTTTCGACTTGCGCGTTTCTCTGGCAAGCTTTCTGGTTTCAAGATATCTCCTGATACGGAAAGAACTATAAAAGCTTTTCTACAGAGTCCTGAGGGCATGAGAGCTATGAATGAGAAGCTCTCCAAAGAGCGTATTCGGGATGAGTTCCAGCAGATATTGACGCATCCCACTGCAGCGGTAAATGGTTTAGAGACTCTCAAAGATTACGGACTTTTGAAATACATATCTCCTGAGCTAGAAAAACTTTTTGATGTCTATCATGACACAGTATACCATAAAGGAGAAAGTGTCTGGCAGCACACCATGGAAGTCCTCGAGCGCACGCCGCCTACTCTGAAAGCTCGTCTGGGGGCTTTATTTCATGATATCGGTAAGATAGAAACCATGGAACAAGAGACTGATGCACAGGGTAGAGCTCGAGTGCATTTTAAAGGGCACGAGGAAAATAGCGCTAGAATGGTCAATAAAATTCTTACAGAGTTGAAATTCCCGATAGACATAGCTAAATCGGTGCAGAATATAGTCCATTCTCATATGGGTTTTAAAAATATTGGAGAGCAGAAAGACAAGACTCAGCTCAAACGCATGCGTATTTTCATAGAAAAGCTCCATGAGGATATGGATGATGCGATAGCCCTGATGAAAGCGGATGCTGTAGGAGATCCTAATGAGTTACAGCAGATAAATGAGCTAGAGGCGAGGATTAGGCAGCAGAAAGAAGAAGATATAAAAAATGGGTTGATAGTGGATAAAGGGAAAGGTCCTGAATATATCCATCCGCTCACTGGCGATGAGCTCATGCAGGAATACCAGGCTTTTCAAGGAAAAACACTAGGAGCGGTGAAGAATCGTTTGAAACAGATGCTCTTGGAGGGGCGGTTTGAGGGACTGGATGAAAAGCAGCGTGTCGATAAAGCCAAACAGCTTGTTAAAGGTCTGGCGATCGATGAAAAGCAATTGGCTGCCGTGGTCGATAAATATATAAAAGATACAAAAAACCGTCAATTTTTCTCAGTCAAATAGATATTTTTTATGGGCAGACCATATGACTTTTTGGATAAAACTATTCGGATTTTAATAGGCCATCCGAATCCCTCAGTAAGAAACAGAATATTTAGAGACCTTTCCAGCATACCTCTACACGACATCACAGTTAAATCGGATTTATCATTTTCAGATACTGTATTTCTGGAAAAAAGAATTCATTTGTGTATTGTAGATTGTGATGAGCGCAGGCTGCCTTTGTTTAAGCGCTATAGAAATGTGTCTTTTGTAGCGGTAGTGGATAAAGGGTCACCTTTTATGGGTTTTCTATATTCTAAAGAAGGTGTAAAAGACGTTATTGAATATGGATCGTATGAAGAAACCGAGGCATTAGACAAATTTAATCATTATGCTTTTTTAAACATCATCAATCCGTTTTACGCTAAAGACACACAAATGTTGAATATTTTTACTGAAGCTTTGTTCAAAGATAAACCGGATAATGTGACGGAGTGGGCGATGGGTTCGGAGAGGACCGCGAGGCAGTTATCAAATGTGTATAGACCGTTGCAGATTTCTGTTAAAGTATTACATTTTATTTTCACCTTATATAATCAGGCGTTTTCGTTTTATTCTACGAAGAAAATATCTAAAAATTATAATAGTATTGAGGAATATTTTCATACACACAGGTCGACGATATTGAAATATATAAACAGGGCGGTGGTCTGATTATTTTCCAATAGTCAACCTCCATTTAACAAGGGCAGAAAAGGGATATTTATCATTCACATGGAGGGGTATGTCTTCCAGAGGCACTATATTGGCAAAAAAATTTGCTGCATCCAGTCCTATAAACGTATGATCAAAATTGGTTTTTATAATTAGATCTCCTTTTTTGTAGAAATTTTTAATAAAAAAAGCATATTCTTCTTTAGATATTAAGTTAACAGGCGAAAGATCGTCATATGATGGTAATTTGTCATATTCTTTGTAAATTTCAAATAATTCATCGTATCCACATATTTTAAAATACGTTAGTAAAAAGCCAACAGGTCCTATTGTTTCATCACATTCGGCCATTGTTTAGAATTCAATATCGTTTAATTGTAGAGTGGGAATGCCTAGGGATCTCCAGAGCCTGCAGCACACCAATCGATCGTCGAGTGTATATGCTACAGAATAGTAAGGCTCGATGTTCTCTCGATATATTTCTTCTTTAACTACAGCATCCCTCCTGCCGTCTCCTGCTTTTCTCATGAAGATAGCATCATAAGGAATATCGTGAATCTTTAACCAGGTTTCAGTATCTTCCTGACAGATATTTTCTCTACCTGATACAACAATGATCGCGTATCTTTTTTCTTTAAAAATCCGGACTAGAGTGCATATAGGTTCATTAGGGACATCATCCAGGACTTTAGTCAAATCATAATAGCTTCGGTTAATGTTGATGGAAATAGTACCGTCCACATCCACAATAATTGCGGATTTTTTAGTGGTATCAGTTATAGGAGAGATTAATCGAGATTCTTTCGGAAAATATTCATCCCGGATTTCGATATGTTTTCCTTTTACTTTATCTTCGAAAAGTTTTCTGATGATTCCTTCCGGTACTGGATTAGGACGCAGAGCGTTACGTCGTACGGCTTCTTCGATCGGACAATCAAAAAACTTCTCCATGACACGCACATTACCGATACGTTTAGCTATCTCGCACATAGAGTTCCAGTGTTTATCGCTGAAATTAGTATCGTCTATGATCACGTCGTAGCCTCGACATAGAGCACGCTCTACTATGGCATTGCGGACGTTGAGGATGAATTTTTCATGTTTGAAATCGAAAACCCCATTATCTAGCATTGCTCGGAGGTCATCTTTGTTAATCCTCTTGTATTTACCGGGATAGCGTTGGAGTTGCTCTTTACTCCAGGTACTCTTGCCTGATGCTTGGATTCCGACTGTGAGGATGATCGTGCGTATTTCACTTGGCATTTTCGAGTCTCCATTTAGCTATGTCTAAAAATTTACCGTTGACATGTAGAGGGACTTCCTTCAAGGGCAAAAAAAGATATTGTATAATTCTTCTTTGATTGGTACAGATTTTTCTATCCGTATATCTATTCAGACTCCACTACAGGTTTCTTTTATGTTGCCTAAATCTTTCTCCATCCTGTGCTTAATAATTCCTACAGCATAATTGTTGGCTTTGATCATTTCTATGTATGCTATAGCTTCTATAGGTACCTCTGCGGAGCTACACATAGTTTTGTATAAAGCCTCCATATCTGCTATATCAAGGGCATTTATATGTCCTTGTCTATATTATTATGCTTGAATCACGGCACTCTTGTTCTTTCTAATGTGTTGATATAAACCTACAAGGGACACCTCTAAATAAGCTGCGACCTTTCTCCATGTCCTGTACTTTCTGTGCAACCTGTTTAGGTACTCAATTTTGTAGTGCCTTATTATAGGGAAGTATAATTTTAATTTTCTAATATGTTTAAACATGCCATTCCTAGACACTCCTAGCACTTTTGCGACATTTTCCCATGATTTATTCTTCTTGTACATTTTTGATAGAAATTTTTTAGTATAGTGACGTATTATTGGAGGACATAATTTTGTCAAAACTATGTCCTCAGATAATTTCTTTTTTCTGTCTAAATACACAGATGCTTTTCTATATAGTAGCTTTGCTATTGTTTTAGCAGGCTGTATACCAGAATACATAACTCTATATACCTTTTTATACCTAAATAGATTTCCTCGCTTGTATTTATTTGTGGAGTTGTTTTTTACATATCTACGAAAAGATGTCATCATGTCTTTACTACCTACTATGGAAGCTACCCAAGGTTTGTATGTGGCTCCATTTTTTCTCTTTTTTCTGCAGATAGAAAAGCATCCATCCCCATCAAAAACTCCACGCCAGTAATGCCTCATATATTTTTTAGGGCCTTTCCAGCTTTTTAGAGTTAATGATTTCCTTTGTCTTATGCCTAATCGGTTCAAATCTTCCACTAATTCTTTCGAGTAAATGATTATTCTATAGCTATTTGTTTTTGCCGTGTATGTTATAGGGCCTGAATATTCTATTTCCTTTTTAAATTTGAGTAGATGCCCTAAATCAGATGCCTTTAACCCTATACTCAATGAATAAGGGCATGTTTCACGGACATAACCGTCTGCAGCTATAAAGCCTAACCAGTAGGCTTTATTTTCTGTGCTTATTTTTCTAAAGTATGAAAGATTTACTGCGTGCTTCCTGTAGTACTTGCTTGATGGTCTACTAGTCATTCAACATCCAATTTGTTGGGTATTATAGGAGAACTCATCCAAAATTCATCCGTTTGTACATGACCTTTACGCACCCACTTCATTGTAGCTTGTCGGTAATCTTTGAAAGTTATCCTATCTGACACTCGAACCACATATCCTTCTACGGGATCTTTCGCTGAATCCGTATATTTCACATAAGCCTCATGTACATTATATTTATCCCATGTTCCTATATATATTACAGGAACATGGGTTAGTCCGAGCAGGTCGCACCATTCTGTAGTATCATCCCAAGACAAAGCTATATTATTATCGTTCCATATGAAATAAACCTCAAAAAAACTTTTTAGATGATTGTAGCGTATAGAGTGCTTAGCATATAAATTCTCCCCGCAAATCCTAAAACCTTTAGGTATTTCATGTGCTATGTTACTGTGTAATTTTTTAAGCCATGATCTGCTATCATGGTGCTTAGAATCTATTGATCTAGCGTGCATATAGTCTGAATAGAGGGTTGAGTTTTCTCCGTCTCTTTTTTCCGTAACAACTACATTTTTGTTTTCGAAAAAAGAGATATTATTATGCATTCGGTCATCATTTTGAAGATTTTCACTATAAGGGGCGTGGTACGTTCGGGGATATTTCACGTACTCCAAAAACTGATCGAGCACCCCAGCCTGCCTCAGGATCTTCTGTACGTTCTCCTGCCCGAACAGCTCTCCCTTGATGCGCATACCAGAGGGCTGGATTATATTGCCCCAATGATCGTAGCGCTCATCCACATAGAAATGATCCGGTAGGAGTACTGTTTTGATGCCCGCGGCGTCTCTGAGCTCTGAGCAGGATATCAGAGTCATCTCCGCGTCGAGATGATGTTTTTCGCACAAGCTCACGCCATTCTCGACATAGTAACCGCCATTTTCCCATAAACTCCTGTCGATGATATGGTGGGCATCTGCGGCTGGAGTAGAAGTTAGGCATAGCACGCACCGTCCACCGTCTCGTTTAAAAACCGAGGTTTTGAAATCATCTCTTGATAGGAGTTCGGTGCTCATGACTATAACAACGCTTTTTCTAATCTTATTTTTGCTATAGTTTGAAATATGCCATTAATTTGTAATGGGGCTTCCTCTATACCGAAAAACAATATTTTTATCAAATCTTCTAAAAATGCTATTTTTAACATAATTTTTTTATTATCATCAGGATATTTGGATAGCTGATCTTTAAGATTTTTATGCCGTTTTTCTAAACGATTTATTTTTCTCTCCGGAATAAATAATTCATCAGCTATGACAGAGATAAATTCTAAAGCTTCTTCTGGTATACCAGTTTGATTACTCAATTGATCATATAATTCAACAAAATCTGTACGAGTCATTTTTATTTTCCTATAGATAAACGCCAGCGCATCAAAAGTCTGCGAGTACGATCAAAATCATTTACGAATAAAGGTACATCTTCTATAGGTCTATGAAGAAACGGAGGCTCACCGGATCTCTTAATTGCTATTATTTTTGAACAGAAAAAAGTCAATGTCTCATGTGGCGTACATTGATCTGATAAATTTTTCATTATATCACGAAAAGAGGGCGGCGGATCTCCTTTCCTAAACTCGCTATCAGACATATCCGCCAGCAGGAATAAATCATCTTCCGTATAATTTGGTATCATTTGGCGATTTCCAATCTCCAGACTGCTACAGTCTGAATAACTATGTTAGGATCATTTATCCTCAAAAGCATATTTTCAAGAGGATCTGTAAACGCTGTCATGTCCTTGGGTTCTTTTATGGATTCTCCTTCATTGAAAACTTCATTTATGCTCCATGATCTCGGCTCAACGGTTTTCACTAATTGTTTTATATTGAAAATATATCCCAGAAAATCGTTTTCTTCTTTGGAATTTTTTACACCGGCTGCTACTCTGTTGTTTATAACTAACGATACTTTGATCCATAGATATTCTAGCTCCTCCGCGGTGAAATTAAGGTTGGTCACGGTATTGTATCCTGGACATGTTGAACATCTCTCGTTTTATATTCTCTCGAGCGATGACCTCATATTTTTCATGGAAAAAATTTGTCTGGTAGATACGCGGACGCTCGAGGAGTTTCTGAAGAAATTTTTTTCTGCTTTTAGCATACCCATAATCCTCAACATGAGAATATTCTTCACGAATGCCTATACAATATTTGTTAAAAATCTTTTCATCCTGGCCTAAAATAGAGAGATCGATATCTACTATTATTTTTTCATCCTCACGGTCATTCGGATAGACATCATGCTTCGTAGCCATAATGAGCCGTTTTAATTTCAGAATATCGTCTGCGGGGATTTTCATCATAGTCAGATCAAACTCAGCCCAGTCACAGCTCCTTTTTTCATTATCCTTTTCTTTCGGGGCATAAACGGCGTCATGATAAAAAATAGACAGTTCAATGATAAAATCTAAAAAATCTTTAGAATATGAGTCTAATTCTTTGAGACAATGCTCTATGTGATTTATGTTATGATAATCTCTATATGGGATTTCATAAAGAGAAAACAAATGCGTTGCTATAGCCGTGCGCATAGGAATGTCAGGATTTTCTCCGACATAATACAATGTTTTCATGAATCTATCGAACATCATAGTTCAGGATTTCCGATTGAAATTGAGTATATAATTTATGGATATCCAGACAGGGATCCATGTCATTATTAAAATTATGATTTTTTCTATGTAGTGGTTATGTGCTATTGGGTCGAGCGACGCTGCATAAATTGCACATTTCATGAGAGACCTGCCATTTTATATGATATTTAGATATTAAAAAGGCGGATTATTACACCCGCCTTTTCATTACTGGACCACGTGGCTGAATGACGTACCCATCGCCTCGTAGAAAGCCTGGTGGGCTTTGTTATGAGGATTGAAAGTGAACGAAATAATAGCCATGTCTCCTTTACGGGATTTCGGCACTTCCGGTTTACGGATCAGTACCAGCCCGACTTCTTCGGGGGTATGATTTCTCTTGATTTTTTCGTTGTGGTTTCGACATGCACACACGCAGTTTTCAAAAGAATTTTTACCACCTCTAGAAATAGGTATGATGTGATCAATGGTTTTTTCAAAAGAGGAACATCTATATTTGAACTGATTACCTTTTTCATCCGTGTGAATATATTGACATATATTATTATCACGGTTAAAAACGGCCTCTTCCGAGAATTGGATTTTTTCCTTTTTAATTTTATACCCCACGAAATTCAATAGACGAATAACGAGAGGTGCGGGCATTTTGAATACAATGCCCTCTCGAGAGATACCGGCGTGGATCTCACGGCTCTCATCAGCCTTTACGATTTCGATTTTTCCTCTGAAGTACAATTTGATTGCGTCTTCCAAAGAACGCTCTCCCCAGTATACCCAGTTTTTAGTTAAAACAACAACGCTCGTCATTGTAGCCTCCTAGCTACTTAGATGGTGCAGATAGAATAAATGAATCCGGTGCAGCCAGTATAGATGATTTCCTATCCTAAACATGGCGTACCTCCTTACTGTTTATTTTGAAAAAGTTAATTATCTGTTTTTTGGTTGCCAAAACGGCTCCTTTCAATAAAATTTTTTTCATGATATCTTTGCTCAATATGTCATAATGTGGATGTTTCGGATGATCCTGATACCAGGACCTTTTTAATCCGACAGACTCCGCTAATTTATGTAACTTTTCTAAAGGGTATCCTACGAGATGTGTACCATCCGTTAGTATCATCGGCTTTCTCATGCCACAATAATATACTATTTTATAGACGATTCTTCAAATCATTTCATTTTGGATGCTATTTTTAGATCAATTTTTATATGTTCTATAGGTCTATTCAGAGAATACCAGACATTTATTTCACCGTCCGTTGTTATTTGAGCGGCATAATTTATAATTTCTCTGTTAGCGAGGCGTTCTAACAGAGCGATCTCTAATGACTCAGCAATGCTTTTTAGTTCGTGGATGTCCATTTATTCTGCATCTTTGAGTCTACGTAAGGCTATTTTTCTAGGGGCAGGTCCAGAATTAACATAAAGGGGTACGTCCTCTAAAGGGCATTCAATGACTGCCGCAAAATCTTTCAAATCATCTTCTATTTTTTCAACTTCTTCTTCAATAAAATCAGCATATCGACCTTTCCATTCCGCATAAGTTATCAATATATTTTTTATTT
>OFNE01000002.1_pt1 | contig 64137 bp, 103 predicted proteins | sample 1541961 | NCBI WGS metagenome assembly OFNE01 (sample SAMN04958495, study PRJEB24370) | sediment metagenome | isolation source: lake sediment | place: USA: Lake Hill lake, St. Paul Island, Alaska | collected 2013
CAGCATCGAGTCCAATCTTGAGGGCCGTATTCCCCACACACGTGGGGATGAACCGGGTTCGTTTTATACCGTCCTTGACCGGGAGGTGTATTCCCCACACACGTGGGGATGAACCGCTACGGTATCCTGAACCAGGATGCTTGTTTATTATTCCTCACCTATGTGGGGACATTGCCTAAATAAAGTGTGTACTATAGGCCACCTATAAAAACGGATCCCTCTCGAAACTCTCTATTAAATTTTTTATTTACTTGATTTTTTTATTACCTAATAGTATATTCTATCCCGGGAGGATTCATGCCATCTCTTGTTAAATTGTCTAAAGCCATTATCTCGATACCGGTGCTGCTTGAAAAACAGCTTATCGGTAAAACAGTAGAAGGACCGACAGGTAGAATCCCAGGTATCCTTACAATAGACCACTGCAGAATCGTTGGACATGTAGCAAATATGTTTCGTAGAATGTTACCGTCCTATCATCGTCATGTCCTTCCTCGAAGAATAGGATCTTTCTGCTCGCTTCATGATGTAGGAAAAGCTTGCCCTGGTTTTTTAAAGAGAATCTACGATATCCTGATGGCTAGAATATCCTCAGCCCTAAATAGTCTGCCTATAAAAATGTTTTCAGAATGGCACGCCACAGTCAGCGGTGCCGCTTTCCGTCTTCGTTTTGCTGAAAAAGAAAACTGTGAGCAGTATGCAAGAATAGAGGAATGTCATCATGGTATTCGGGATGAGGAACCCACACTCCCGGATACCAGTGATAGGTACGGTGGTCCCGCCTGGTCTAAAATTCGTCAGAAAATGATGAATAGGCTAATAGCAGAGTTCGGAGAACCTTACCTGCCTAAGCTCAGGGACTGTGATGCTGAAATAGTCAGTGGCTTTCTGTCCATATGCGATTGGATAGCTTCCGATGAGCGTATGTTCAATCAGGCGTATCGCCCAAAAGATATCCATGCCACAACACTCAAAGCGTTAAAGAAACTTGGCTGGAGCAAAAGCCGCATACGGAAAGGACTGTCTTTTAAAGACATCTTTGGGTTCGATCCCCGTCCAGAACAAGTAGCTTTTATCAACTCAGTAACTAAACCCGGTGTATACGTATTAGAAGCTTGTACAGGATCCGGCAAAACAGAAGCAGCTCTCATGGTGGCTTACCTTCTTATGCTAGCGGGCCATCACACAGGATTCTATTTTTCACTCCCGACTCGTGTTACCAGCAACAGAATATTTAAAAGAGTCCAAAAATTTTTGGACAATGCGTTTGAGAAAGGCATGGCACCTAAACTGATACATGGCCAATCTCTTATTACTGACGTCTCTGTAGGAGATAGTGAACTCGCACCAGGGGGAGCGTGGTTCACCGCTAATCGTCGTGCTTTGATGCTGCCTTTCGGAGTAGGTACGATAGATCAGATACTCCTGTCTGCCGTAAACTCCAGGTTTAATTTCGTAAGAACTTTCGGACTCGCTAACAAAGTCGTTATCCTTGACGAAATCCATTCTTATGATGTGTATACGGGAAAACTTTCTGAGGAGCTAATAAAGAAACTGCGAGATCTTGGATGCACCGTTATTATTCTATCAGCAACCCTAACCAAAGATCGCAAGCAGCAAATACTAGGTGAGTACACTTCTTCGGATGAACGCTATCCCCTAATCACTTACAGGACCGATGGCAGGGCATATACACGGACAGCAGGCACCGGTAAGTCCCGTAAAGTACATATACGAAAAGTGAGAGACAATTTTCCCACACTCTTTAAGGAAGCAGAACGTAGAGTGCTTCAGGGACAGCAAGTGTTATGGGTCCTCAACACAGTAGACCGTGCTGTGGCAGTGTATGAGTATATGAAGAATCTACCGGCACTGTCCGAATCTCCTGTGAAATTAGAGATAGGAGTTCTTCATTCTCGTATACCCCCTGTGGATCGAGAACCTTTAGAAAATCACTGGATAGATAAACTTGGAGAAAATGGAGACCGGTCTCTTGGCTCTCTTCTAATTTCTACCCAAGTGATGGAACAAAGCGTGGATGTAGATGCCGATTTTCTTATCACAGACATAGCGCCGTCTGATTTTCTTATCCAGCGTATTGGTCGCCTTTTCCGGCATGAGCGTACCAATCGAGCCTGTACAGAAGCAAAAGTATGGATCGTTATTCCAGATCTCAGTAGGATAACGTCTCGTGAAGAGCTGCGGAGAGCTTTTGGTGTCCATGCTAAAATCTACTCGGATTATATTTTGTGGAGGACGTATCGAGCGTGGAAAAATTGCGGTAAAGTGCTCACTATCCCGGATGACCTGAGAGAGATCCTCGAAGCTACCTACCGAGATTTTGTACCACAGGATCCTCCGTGGATTCAAGAGGCCAAGCTGGATCTCGATGGGAGCAATTTCGCAAAAATTTGTCTAGCGAAAGCCTCCACCGGATGCCTGGTGAATGTAAAAGAAGAAGATGATCTGATCCCCGTGGACATCCTGGAAGAAGCTGAGGGTAATCATGCTACCAGGCTCCTCTCAGTACCTACCACCCAACTCATACTCACCAGTAAAGTAACTGAGCATCCAGGTACCGTTGATTTTAATTTCATAGATGGAGTGTCTTTTACTTTAACAAAGGACAAAAGATATCTGGATGCTACAAGAACTTTAACTTTTCGTTTGGTGAAAGTACCCTCTAACAGGATTCTCAAGGAAGCAGTATCTCCTAATTGGTTGGAGAAAGTAGCGTTTGGAAATCCTATTCCTGTAGAAGTGTGGGACGATACTTCGGTGAGGCTGTTGGATGGTACGGATACAGGGTACAAGTACAAACGGGATTGTGGCATATACAAACCCAAAATTCTTTAAGGAGACGCTCAATGAAATTTAATATAGTGACAGACCCGTGGATCCCCGTAGTGACAGGTATCCACCAGGAAACATTGAGTCTGATGGATGTGATAGATCGAGCCAATGAGATTTCTTCTCTGGCCGGAGACCCTGTAGAGCGCTTCTCTATAATGAAATTACTCATCTGCATAGCCCAGGCTGCTATCAACGGACCAGCGGATGAAAAAGATTGGGCATCCTGTAAAGACAAGATTGTACCCGCGGTTAAAAAATACCTGAAGAAATGGCGCAACAGCTTCGAGCTATTTGGAGATCGTCCGTTTCTTCAGGCTCCTACGTTGGAGAAAATGTCCAATCGAGAGGTCTCTTTTCTGAATCCTTTCTATGCCTCGGGAGCGAATCATACTCTCTTTGACACGGACGCCCGAAAAAGGGATAGCGAAGGAAACCCAATACTCCGTGAGATTCCTTTAGAGGGCATAGCGAGGTATCTCCTTATCAAGCAGATATTCTGCGCGGGAGGTATGACGGATAGGTCTAAGGACGGCACTAAATGGGGTGGCTGTGAGATAAAAGAAAAATCTTATGAGGGATCCATCGCAAGTAATATCCTTTTAACCGTGGTAGAAGGGGATACTATCCTTGACACTATCCACAACAACCTGATAAACATAGAGTGGTTGGAAGAAGCCAAGATACCTTTTGGGAAACCTGTGTGGGAAGTTCATATAACCCAACAGAGCGATAAAGTTACCCAGGGTATTTTCAATACGTATCTCTATAATCTCGTGCCGCTTTCTCGCAGCATCCTGTTAGAGGACCAGAATAAAATGTCTCTTTCCAATGGTATAGCACCCGCAGACCTACCTGTGTATAGAAATCCTATGGGTACTGTCATGGAAAACAAACAAAAAAGTAAAAAGAAAGATAAGAATAAAAGCAAAAAGAAACCTGATAATTTCTACCTTAAAATAAACCCAGAGAAAGCTCCTTGGAGAGAACTGCAAAGCATATTACAGACCACACAGGATCAAAAGGGGCCGTGGGCACTGAGGCACTTAGCAGCAACCAATGAGAGTAGCCTGACGCTTGTTACCGGGGGTTTTCTTTATGATCAGGCCAAACCCATAGCGAGCTGTGAGTGGAAACTCAATGTGCCAGTAGGGATGCTCAATGCCGCCAGTCTGAATGCCTACGGGGCAGAAGTGCAGAGGGCAGAGAATAAATCCTGGGGTATTCAGTTTGCTCTGGAATGCTACCTGGGGATGGTCGAGGAAGAAAAGAAACTCACAGCAGAGGATAAGAAAAATAGGAAAGTATATCAGTCAATGCTCTCCTCAGCTCTCCAACGCTATTGGCATAGCCTGGAAAAATGTGCTAACACACTGATCAATGACATAGGAATTGATCAGGCTATAGCCTCCGAAGCCTGGATTAAAAGTGTACGATCCTGCGCCATAAAAGCTTTTGAGGAGTCTTGCGGTTGTTATAAAAAGAACATTACGTCTTATGTGAAAGCACTCCAAATTTTAAAAGGGAGGTTGTACCATGATTGAGGCAAAAAGAGTAGTGCAGGATCTGTTGAGGATGCAAAGTAACAAAGCAGCTATGGCAGCTTTTAAGAGTTGCCTGTCCCCGGCACGAGCATACAGGGCATGGTCCTATATCGCTCAACTGAAATGGTGTGATATCCAGGATGATCGTATGCGGACTATCGTCCAGCATATCGCTGCTTTTTTTGCGAGGCATCCCAAACATGCCCTCGGTACCTGTTTTGGGGATAGCCTGAGGCAGATGGCGTTCCGCAGAACTCAGCAAAATGCTATTGAGGTGAACGAAAGATATCTCAAACGCATCCTGTCGAGCAGGGATTATCAGAGTCTGTGCCCTAGACTGGCTTTCGTTTTACACATGATAAAGAGCACGGATGTCCCTGTAGATTATGAGCGCCTTTTGTCTGACATCGTGTCCTGGGATGAGGATACAGGAATTCGGTGGGCGAGCGCTTACTATAGCAAAGGAGATGAAGATGTATCTGACAAAAATATTGGTTGACAGTTTAACGGTCCAGTATATGCGCCTGTTTGATGTCTATCGCTGGAAACAGGAACTCTACAAGGCTTTTATACCGATAGAAAATGGGCGTCCTTTTCTTTTTGACATGCGAGAAAAGACTGGAAATATTACTGTTTTATTGTTCTCAAGTACACAACCGAAAGTGCTACCCTTTGGTACGTGGCAAACAAAAAAGATACCTGATAATTTTTATGATGGCAACAGGTATTTATTTGAGCTCACTGCCAATCCTACTGTAAAGAAAGCTGTGTTTGAAAAAGACGGTACTAAGAAGAAACAGGGTAAAAGAGAGGGTTTACATCCCGCACGCTACGAGGAATGGCTGCGGCGCAAGTTCGAAAGTTCCGGGTGTACGGTCACGTTTGTCACCACTGAAAATCTGGGATTGCGTGTGTGTCACCACAAAGGTACTTTGGTGTCGCATTCCGCAGCGAGATTTAAGGGGATGATCAATGTCAAGAATACTCAGGGGTTTAAAAAAATGGCCCTTGAGGGTGTCGGCTCTGCTCGCGGGTTTGGGTTTGGTATGTTGTTTTTGAAACGTGTGTAGTCAATATTCATCAACGTCTATATCACTATCATCAAAGGAGTCTCACATGAATCTGCTCGATCTTCACATCATTCACAACTATCCTCTGTCCTGTCTGTGCCGCGACGAAAACGGATCTCCCAAATCGGTGATTTTTGGCGGTACTATTCGTGCTCGCATCAGCTCTCAGTCTATAAAGAGAGCTATCCGTGAATACCTCAAGAGCATTGATAAGAAGCATTTCGGGGGCATCCGTATGCGGTCTATCGCTACGAGTCTCACCGATGCTCTGAAATCCAAAGGGGTAGGGCAGGATCTGGCACAATCTCTGGGTAATGCTGTGGCGGATATGCTTGGTAAGTCGGAAGACGAGAAGACCAAGACGATCCTGTTTTTCAGCCCCGGTGAGATTGACGCCATAGCTGAAACTATCACGGTTGCGAATAAAGATAATACTCTCAACAAAATTTTCAAAATTGTAAAAAAGGAGGAAATCACGACGTATGAGTGCCAGAAGGGGAAATTTCTTGCAAAAGTCACACCTATTGATATTGCAGATGTGGAGTTGTTTGGTCGCATGGTAGCGAGTGATCCGACCCTTTTTGTGGAGGGTGCGGTCTCTGTTTCTCATCCGTTCTCCGTTCACTCCTGTGAGGCGGAAGTGGATTTTTTCTCTTCCGTGGATGAAACCGCAGGGGTGGAAGAGCAGGGTGCCGGGCATATCGGAGAGATCGAGTATAACTCGGCATGCTATTACGAGTGTATCAGTATCAACATGGATCTGATCAACTCGGGGCGGCTGAGTTCTTTGCCTGGCGAGATTCGAAAAGACATCCTTCAGGCGGCTATCGATGCATGCATCATCGCGGTACCGAGTGCTCGTCACAACTCGATGTTTGCTGCGACGAAGCCCTCGGCAGTTTTTGGGCTGTATCGTGAGAACACATTCCCTGTCTCACTCGCTAACGCGTTTGAGAGACCCATTCAACCTTCCGTCAACGGGTATTCTGGTGAGGCCCGTAAACGTATCGAGGATGAGTGGAAGGCTATGAAAAATGCCTATGGCAAACGTCTTGGTGTAAAGACCGAGATGTGGTTCCCTGACGTAAATCTGGACACCTTTGGAAAGGGGCTGGTAGGCAATGACTAAAAAACATGCCATTCTTGTCCTGGAAGGCCCCATGCAATCGTGGGGCCTACAGGGCAAGTTCGACCACAGGGATACCGCTACACTGCCTACAAAGAGTGGTGTGGTAGGATTGATCTGTGCAGCTCTGGGAGTAGAGCGAGATGATCGTGATCATATCGCTGAGATCGCTTCTTTTGATATTTCTGTCATCACACTCAAAAGAGGAGTAATGATGACGGACTATCATACTGTCGGCTGTGGGCACGAGCGAGAGGATTCTCGTGTTCTAAAAGCTGAGAAAGGGAGCACACAGGTAGTTACTCACAGAGATTACCTTGCGGACGCTGCTTTCGTGGTGGTTGTCTCAGGATTGGCTGAGCTTATAGACAGATGTTCTTCTGCTCTTGACAACCCAAAATGGGGCGGGTATTTAGGGAGGAGATCTTGCATTCCTTCTCGTCCTGTTCTTGAGGTTGTTGTAGATACAGAAGAGCAGGTTCGAGCAGAGCTCAGTAGACTCGGGGCTACATCAGAGTCGGTGGCGTTATCGGATGGTATTGGGGGGACCTATCAGCAGGACGCTCCTATTGATTTCAGGACACGGGAGTATGGTACGCGTCCTGTGGTGCAGGAGTCTTGTTTTGTTCGGTAGATTTTTCTGACTGTTGTATGCTCTTTGAAATCAACAGGATTTGAATTAGAGTATTCCCCACACGCGTGGGGATGAACCGCGGCGCGTGGATAAACTAGTACTTCCAGTGTGGTATTCCCCACACACGTGGGGATGAACCGCATCATCAGCATCGAGTCCAATCTTGAGGGCCGTATTCCCCACACACGTGGGGATGAACCGCATCCAGAGCTATGGAGTGGGTAGCCGCCTGGGTATTCCCCACACACGTGGGGATGAACCGTGCTTATGCTCTAGCCGATCGTTTTCGTGCCAGTATTCCCCACATGCGTGGGGATGAACCGCAGCTTCAATCCAGATCCAGCGTTTCGGAAATGTATTCCCCACATACGTGGGGATGAACCGCAAGGGAAATTTTCAAAATCTTTTTCGGAAAAGTATTCCCCACGTGCGTGGGGATGAACCGGTGACAACGTTCTTCTCCAGCTGTGCAAACGAGTATTCCCCACACGCGTGGGGATGAACCTCTAATCACGGTACTCTGAGATTCTCTCGTTTAGAGTATTCCCCACACGCGTGGGGATGAACCGGCGATACTGGGCTACAGGGAGCACAGGGAGTTGTATTCCCCACACGCGTGGGGATGAACCGTATGCATCTTTGTCGTCCGCGGCGAACCCCGCGTATTCCCCACGTGCGTGGGGATGAACCGGAGCCACGGCTAACAGAGGATATGATAAGGGAGTATTCCCCACGTGCGTGGGGATGAACCGCGAACTACAGGCCGCGTTCGATCAGTATTCCCCACATACGTGGGGATGAACCGCGCTATCCTTTGCAGAGGCGCTCCGGATGAAACTGTATTCCCCACGTACGTGGGGATGAACCACATTGATGGTGTTCCCGCCTATATAGCGGAGAACGTATTCCCCACGTACGTGGGGATGAACCGAGCCCTCCCACTATGCCCACCCGCACTCAGTATCACCGGTACTCTCAATCAGAGTACCGGGCCCTCGCAGAGGTCCTATGCCAGGTTTACCATACGGGAGCGTATGAGTCAGGTTATTATAAAAACTGTACTGCTAAACGAGCTAAAGAATGGCTGTGGACTCGCCCCATGAGAGAAAGAAAAATACATTTGTTTTTTTTATCTCTACCGTTGGATTGTATGCCACTCCATATAAATAACGAGTTCTCCACATATAGAATCCTCGCCCTCTGGCGTATGAAGATTGCGAGGTAGTCCCTATGGATTATACTTATGAAGAATTTAAGGCGCTCGCCGCAGAGCTGCAACATGTGTATGGGTCTCATTACAGCATAGAAAATGCTGTAAATTTTTTAAAACCTAGAGCTCCTTATACTTTTAATGATAACTATCTAAATGATAAATTAAATACACTTGAAGAGATAAAGCAACTCGCTTTGAAATGCCCCCTGGAAGATATGCCCCTATTAATAAATGAGACTATTTTCTCGATACACGTTATAGCCCTCTGGCGTCTTAAAATTGCAAAATAAAGGAGATCTAACATGAAAAGAATTATTTTAGCTACAGGTAGTCACTGGTTCTATAATAGGGCCTCTCTAAAAGGCTGGAACGGTGAGCCTCTAAATCTAGTGGGAATGCTGGATGCAGAAAAGAATCTCATCCCTTTCAAGAATCTGCCCCAGTCTCAATACGCTCGACTGGTCCTCGAGCTGAATCCTCCCAAGAGGTCCGCTACAAAAAAGGAAAAAGCATGCCCCAAGAAACGATCCTCCTGCAAGTAGCCTCCCATGGCGATACTCCTGCTGAGTGCAGGAGAGTCGTACGGGACCAGAGATCTATAACCGAATTATTGGTCGGGCATTTTTATCGGTATCATCTAAAACGGTATTGTATTCATGCACGTAATAATGCTGTGTGGTACGAAGTGCCATGTACGTTCCCGACTATAAAGGCATATGAAGAAGCAAGAACAAAATCCTGAAGATAAATGGATCTAGGATTGGATCGCTCATCAGGATAAAATCATGGTGGAAATGATGGGCAAACCGATAGAGGACATGCCTCTCTATATAAACGACGAGGAGCCGGTAAGAGCGACAGTAGCTATCTATAGACTAAAGGAAGGCATCTAATGGACCTCAAATGGAAAAGTGCCTGTAGCATTATAAATTACATCCCTATGGATAAATGTAAAGACGGATGGCTATACTCCATAGCCGCCCGCAACGCTACCCTCGGTATCTATCGCGAAAAGGAACTGGGATTCGAAATACGCCGTGAAAAATTCGGCTCTGTATTTAAATTTGTGGAATACCACTGGGATGTCGGCACCATAAAACCTGAGCTCGAGCAGCACGGTACTGCGAAACCTATCCAGGAGATTGAAAAGAGTACTACGTTTTTGAATGAAAAAGAGTTTTTAAAATATATGGAAAAGAAATATAAAGAGTTTTCAGAGGAGTAATTCTATGACTCTTGAACATTATAAAGGCACTGTGACTTTTTTAAATTTGAAAACCGATCCTGCTAAATTTATTTTAAGAAACTGCCGAGTGTCTACTGAAATAGGCAGAATGATAATCTCTTTCAGCCTCGTGGATACACCGTATTTTTATGAGACCAAAATAGAGAGCGTCAATGATGTAATAATCGCATCATATATATGCAAAGAAAATGGAGCACTCATTTTAGAACAAACTTTATCTCAACTATATATCGATAGGACAAGCAATAAACTGAATGTAAAAGCCAAGTGGCCCGAAAATGGCGAGATATATGATATGCTTTTGGAAGCCACTGAAAAAACTGAACAGGAATTAACCGATGGACAGTGTAATAATGACTCTAAAAAATGTGAACCTGATACTGAAATCCAATAATAACAAAGAGCCGGAAAAACCTAAACCTATACCACGCAATAACGACCGCCAGACAGTAGATGTAATCCTGCTGGATAAAGTATGGATAAAAATCCGGCATCTGGAGTATAGTACTGAGGTGCCTGTCCTGAACCGGTGTAGAGGCAGGCTACCCAGGAACGTGTGCCCTCACTGCATGTATCTTTTCTACGCCCAGGACCTCGACTTAGAGACTCCCGTGTTTTATACATACCGCTGCTATCATTGTGGGGCGATCCTGAAGATCTTTAAACAATGATTTTTAAGATTTCTAAAAAAAATCCTTGCAAAACTCATTTTAAAATAGTATATTATGGGATAGGAATAAAAGATCTTTGAAATTCTATGGCATGAAAAGAACTTTTTATTTAAATAATAAAAAGGGCCCCCACGGTATTGGCGTGAGGGCCTCTAGTGGCGGATTATTCTTCGTAGGTGATACCTTTTTGACTGAGACTATGGCTCGATAAATATATGTTATATATTACTTTTAAAGCCCCCGCTACAGTGTGCTCTTTAGCTACTGCGGCTTTATACTCATCAGCTTTTTCTTGACTTATACCGTGGCCTATCATAGAATCTGTTATCTCGTTAAATTTGTGTACTATGGCATCCAGATCGGTGGGCCTCGGTCCCTGACTCCTTACAAATGGGTCTAAAGCTCTTCCATATGCAGTACCACCGATACCCGCTGGTATGCGACCGGCTTCGATGTTGTCTATCGCATCAGCAATCTTATCGATTTCATAGGCCTCCTTTATGAGACCTTTGCTCTCCAGAGAATTGGCTATAGTATCTAACATAGAAGATATTTTTAAATACATGAAGATCTCCTTTTTATAAGAATAAAATATTAACAGGATATTAATAGAGGAGTATTATGAATGAAAAAACAAATGAGACTCTAAATTTTATAGAAAACGGCATGAAAGACTACCAGTCTTTAATAAATAGGGAATCTTTCAAAAGGTTCTATTCCATAAATGCCCTGGCATATAAAATAAAAATTTTTATTACTCGTTGCCTTTTTTTGGGATCTGACGCCTTAATCGTTATGCGTAGCTACAGGTCTTTTATGACCGTAGGTCTTAGTATATTAAATTCCAAAGCCAGCCTCTGGATTGAAAAATATCTCCGGTTTAAACTGGAATGGATATGGAATTTAGTCTGGAAAGCATATGTTGTAATCATATTTCGAATAGGCAAATACATGACGTTCTATTGGTTATGGTGGCTGGTACATTATCTGGACCACGATATTAATTTTAGTACCACAATAAAAAAGATAGCCATCAACCCATTAGTGCCTATCGATATGATAGCGTTCTATAGGATACTGATACACGCTAATGATGAGAGATTCGAATTTGTTAAATCAAATATTGTTTTTCTCAAACTCGAGGACATCTATAGAGAGCGCCAGATACGAAACGGCATGGTCCCTCAATTTTAAAAGGAATATCTAAATGAAAATCCTCAGCACATCAGATGTCTTCTCTGAATTTATCAGCTCCCTGAAAACAGGAGAGATCTTTGGCTACTCCAAAGCCTATAACAAAGAATGGGTGATGGAGCATGCCCTACAGTGTGGAGTGAAAGCGACTCCCCCAGCAAAAAATACCCCCGAACGAAAACAGTATGGTGACTACGTCCTCCAAGTGCGAGCGATCTATCCCGTACACAAGAGCGCTCGCCTGGACCTCGATAGCGCCCGCTATGTGACAGAGATCGCTAAACGCCCACGTAAATGCACCGGATATGGTCGGGTAGCTCATCTCATCCCGCAGCACTCCACGTGTGTGGTAGAGTCAGTACCCGATACGCTACCGAGCGGCAAACTAATTTATAAGAAAAACAATTACTGCGTAGAATGCGCAAGAGCCAGGCTACAAAAGATATCAAAACGAATAGAATTTTTTATCAGCAGCACAATAGCATCCCTCATCGACAACATAAAGGACTGACAAATGTATCCAGTCACCTGCAAAGACGGCAGCGATCATGCGTTCGCGTTCGAGGAAAACGACCACATCGTGTGCTCCAAATGTGGCACCACCGAAGAGGCCTACCGGTCAGCATTCGTAGACTGCGAAAAAGTCATGAAAGCCACTAGAGCATTCGCAGACATCCTAAACAACATCGACGCACAGTTCGTGGGAGAAGCCATGTACGAAACAATGCTCCGCACACACCGGACCCTGCAACAGGATTTTGTCAGAGCCATCGGTGCTTTTATCAAACATATGTCAAAAATGGAAACGGATGGACGAAATGCAGACGCTGTGGAATGGTGTAATCAAGTTTCTAAAATTGGCTGTCACCTGCCCCGCGTCTAGCTACATCCATTTCGATGTGGCAGTGAGCGAGGACTATTCTCTCGAGGTAGCCATCCTGCATCCCATACGCGCCCTCTCCGATGGGCTGACCCTGTGGGAGCTCAAACTTAATGCGGATTGGTATAAAGCGGACCACTGCCCTCGCTACGAGTTCGAGCTGGTGATCCTGAATGTGATGATCCTCGAGATGAGGATCTACAATATCCACCACGAAGAGGAGTGAAAAATGCGTGCAATATTTTTAGCGGCAGTCCTACTCATCCTGTCCTGCGATGCGGGTACGGGGCCTGACGATTTCGATCAGGGATTTTTAAAAGGGACCTGGATACGTGTGATCGAAAAAAGTGTGGTTAATGGATTATATACAAAAGATACCACAAATTATCGGATAGGTATAGATGAGGGAGTCATCCCAGATACAATAGCGAGATATGCTCGGTGGGACTATCCTCTGAGTTACGTCATAGAAAAAAACGGATTTTCAAAACAAGGGTATATCTCAGAACCAAGAAATAAAAATTATGATGAGCTAGGGGTATCCATCGTTGTGTATACCTGGGTGGAGCTCACGGCAGCCTCAGCTATACATGAAATAACAATCAAACGTCCAATGTCTGACTCTCTCGTAATAACAGAAGGCACAGAATCATTCGGTCTCAAACGGAGGTAGTCCATGAAACAGCGATACAAACGCGACCTCTACGAAATGTACGGAGAGCTCGTAGAATCGCACTCCGAACGGGATAAGCCCTGTACTGTCTCCAGTGTCATCGGCAGGCGTAGACAGCCTCTCAACGTGCTACAGGGCCTTTTAAAACTGTGGCCTCCGCATGATCTGCGGTATGAGAATGAGGACATGGATGACTGCTACTCCACCGACTCGGATCTCATGAAAGATCTGGTCCGCGGTATGGAGATGAAGATCGTCTCCAAAGACCTCAGCACGAATACGTTGGAGGTGACGGTAGAGCTGCAGAACAACCTGGCGGAGTTCGAACGGTTTAATCTCGTCGTGGAAGAGCACAATGAAGCCTGGGAAAGAGAAGGACGCCCGGAGAAAATATTCGACCCGGTACACGGTGAAGAACATCGTGTAAAAGATCAGCATGTCGATGAGGCGGTGATCCAGTCCAGCTATTACCCTCAACCCAAATCGGTCTATTCGGATGCGACCGGTCCTCTCTCCAAAGCCCGTCCTGACCTCAAACGCGTCTCGTATATCCGAGTGCAGTATCATCTGACTCATACTGAGGACGCATGGACTCTGGGGTATGTGACGTATGATCCTAAAGGTCGGGTGATCTATTACAACGAGGTATCCAACCGCAACCTCACTTATCTGGTGCGTCGGTCGGTGCAGGAGATCTGGGGTAATCCTAAAGAGAAGGATAAAAGTGGCGCTTTTCTCGAAGGTATCCCAATGCTCATCCAGGGTAAGAAGCTGGATATCTGCAATAAGGATAATAGTCGTCCGTCGATCCTGCCGGAGACTGCTGAGATAAAGTATACGAATGCCGAGCTGGCGGCGGCGGAAAGGAAGTATGCGTGGTATAGAAGTCTGAATACTTTTTTCCGATACATACTCCCGATCATCCTGATTTTCTCAATGATCTGGTTTAATCTGTCGTACTGTGGGCAGTCGTATTGCGAGCATAGACCAGAGGACATCAAGTATCTGCTTTTCATGGGGGTGTATATAGGGGGGTTCCTATGGACTCGGCATATGGCTGTGTATACTATCCGCAGAGCATCTGAGATTTTTGCGGAAAAGAAATTGATATAGAAAGGAGTACCCATGTATAAGAGTAAATATTTTGAAGAGATCCAGGCGAACAGAGCCAACCAGATAGTCTCCGCGGGTATCGCTTTAGCAATATTTTTCCTTATCATTTTCGTTTTGGGCACGGCACTCAGCTGGACCGCCGGAGCTATTGATAGGTCAGAAGGGCACTCCTCCTCATATGGGAGTGAGGGGTTGTCCCGCCCTCTTTTTGAAGGAGATCCAGGGGCAGTAAAAAGCAAATGGACCTATGAGAAAATAGTATCCGCTATGGAAGATACCATCGAACGGTCGAGAGAAAAGGCTCAAACTGAAGTACCTCGCACGGACGGTGTAAATCATTAATACGTTTTTAATGGTCTATTCATATATTTTAATAAAATACATGAACAAATAAAGAAAGTCCTTCAGGATAATGAAGAAACTAAATAAAAAATCTTCTAAAATGATGATAAGATCCACTTTTCATCACTATAGAAAATTTACAAACATAAACAAACTCGAATCAGTAGATAAGCTTGTAATGGAGTATCGCTCCGCGATACTCCTCTGTGTAAATTATCTATGGGACCTCAAGTTAGAGTGGGGTAAAAAAGGTAAAAATAAAATCTGGGATAGAGTACATGATTTGTTAGAATGCCCCTCTATGATCTCTACTAAAAATATAAAATATGATGGGCCTCTGAGTGCCCGGGCTCTTAAATGTGTAGTTACTCAAGCATGCGGAATAATAAAAGCCGTAACAGAAAAAAGACAAAAAGATTTAAACAAAAAAAGCTGGCTCATATCTATAAACAAAATACCGGGAAAAACGCTATTAAATAGAATAAATAAAGGGATGATCAAACCTGACTGTCAGAGTATAAACTGTGAACTAAACTCAATTTGTATGGATATCAAATTCGAATTAGATAAACATTTTGACGGATTTGTAAATTTTAAAAGTCTTTGGAATAGATCCTCCGGATATTCTCACGGATTTTCGGTAAGAATACCTATTAAAAATTATAGGAGATCTAATAAATGGAAAAAGATAGGGGCATTAAAAACATCTGTGCTATTAAATGAATCTTCTGTGACTCTCCGATGGGATGTTCCTAGGCCGATTAAAAAAATTAAAGGAGAAATATTAGCTATAGATCAAGGTAAAACTATTTGTTTGACGGCGAGTGATGGTCAGAAATCTATAAAAGATATACACGGGCATGATTTGGCTAGTATCATAGATAAAATGGCTTTAAAGAGGCCGGGATCGAAAGCTTTTTTAAAAGCATGCGAGCATCGAAAGAATTATATAAACTGGGCCATTAAAAAATTAGATCTTACGAAAGTAAAAGAAATAAAGTTAGAGGATATTATACACATAAATTATGGTAGGAATGTCAGCAGGAAAATGAAAAGGTGGGTGAACACTTTGATTAGAGACTCAGTTAAAAAGTTGTGTGAGGAGACAGGGGTCCTGTTTACTCTCACACCTACTGAGTATAATAGTCAGAGGTGTTTTATATGTGGGTGGGTTCAGAAGGCGAACAGGAAAGGTAAGTTCTTTAAATGTAAACACTGTGGGCATGAGGATGATTCTGACTTTAATGCTTCACAGAACATACGTATAAGGGACACTTTATTTGTTTTGCCCTATGGATTCAGGGAGCGTCGATTAAATTTGAGAGGTTTCTTTTGGAAACCTGAGGGTTTATTTGATGCCTCCGGACAGGAGTTTACAGTCCCTGTTGTTTCAGAGGATTAGCTTTTGTTCATATTTTATATGGATTTAAGTAACTGTCGTACGATCATTATTACGGGATGTATGCGGATTCAGTAGAGGCGGAAAACTGAGGACGAGATTAATCGCCCTCAGTTTCTTTTTCCAGCTGTCGATACTTCTTGTAGATTTCATCCAGATTACCGTGGATGATTTTTAGCTGTGACTCACTCAAATCACTTTTCTTTAATGTATTTTTGATAGCTCTAAATTTATGATCGAGGCAGTGGGCCTCACGTCCCATTTGAGCCGGTAGTTCCTGTCCGCATTCAGGGCAGCACGGTGGCCCTTGCTTCACTATCTGAGGCTGCTCATCTTCATCATAGTCATCGATGACTACTATTTTAGGAGCGTTGGGCTGAGGGCCCTCATCATAATCTTCCATGCAGGGTGTCTCAGGAGAGACGGGCTGAGGGCTCTCATCATAGTCCTGCATAGGCGGTATGTTTTTGATCATCATAGCATCCATGATGGCATCTTTTTTAACTTGTTCTTTTATTTTTTTCAGGCGCTCCGCCATATCTCCTGTCGTGCCCTGGCCTGAGTCATAGTCAGGACGGATGCTGAGGGGTTGGTTGAGGGCGGCGAGCTTCTGAATGATGCTATCGAGAGTAGCGAATATCATGCCGCGGGTATTAATTCCACCAGGGCCTTTTTCTTTTGGATAATATTTTCTCAAATCTTGTATAGACTTTTCTTCAGCTTTTTGTTCGTCACTCAGTTCTCCTACCTGCTTTATAGCTACGTCCCTTTTTTCTGGTTCGCGTTGAATTTCTCTACCTATAGAAGTCAATAGAGGATTTACAATAAACTCTTGCACAATAGCTCTAGTTTTAGGATTAGATATTTTTTTCTTTATACCTTGGATGTAGGCGAGAGCTTCTGCCACCTGCTCTTTTGTGGCGTTTCTTGGTAATTCATTTATTCTTTTTTGTATGGCTCCTAAAAATGAATTAGAAAGTGCCGGTAGAGTTATTAATTTTCTTGCCTTTACTAATATATCAGGCAGTCCTACGGGGGTATCACTGATTTGTTGTGGCATTGTTTTTTCTCCTATAGCGTATATATTTATTAAGACATTATTATAAGGAGATTCATATGAACAATAAATTGACAGCTAGATATAAAAAATATCTAGTCATAGCAAACTCCATAGAATTTAACAAGGAAGAATTGAAGTTACTCGGTGATATACTAGAATCTAAATGGAGTAATCCAGATTTTAATAGCCCGCTTTTTGATGTGCTGTTTTCTATTGGGGATGCCCTACGTGACTGCAATAAATACGGTCACTGCTATGAAACCTATAACGAGGATGAGACTGAAGGAGCTGGAGTAATCAGTGATACTCGATCAGTACCTTTGACTTTCATGCAATATCTATTGATTAATTTCAAAAAAGTGTTCTTTTTTATTACATTCGTACCTCTAAACCAAGTACCTCGATATATCAACGATCCTTATTTAGCACCCTTTGCCAAATGGCGTCTCACTATAGCTAGATAAAAAGTTTTAAAATAATTCTTGCTAAATTGATTTTAAAATAGTATATTAGTCTATAGGAGCGAGTATCCTTTTTTAGAGAATCTGAAAATCAATAGGGAGATACACCATGATAAAACGTAATTTCGTGAGCAGGGTCCTCGCCGACATGGTCAACCTCGTGGTGGACCGCAAGCGCTGGACCCTCCCCGATGTCGGAAAACTCCCCGACCCCGCTCCTGAAGAGCAGCGGCAAGAGGCCGCCTACCAGCCTCCCGTACAGCCCGAGGAACTCATTCGAATCCTCTCCCACTACGGAGTAAATGGAGAGTTTCAGGACTATCATATCGGCTCCGCGGTCACCACCTATGAAATCAAAGTGCCCGTAGGTACTCACCTCTCCACTATCACTCGATACCAAGATGATCTGGCGAGAGATCTCGGTACTCCATCACTGCGTATAGTCAAAGGTATCAAGGACGCTGTCACGATAGGATTCGAGATAGAGAACAGGGACCGGTATACCGTCCATTTCAAAGAGCTTTATAAAGGTATCCCCGACACCATGAAGCTACCTATGATCCTGGGTGAGGATACCTATGGCGGACCCGTCTATCAGGACCTCACGGCAATGCCTCATCTACTGGTAGCAGGTCAGACCGGCTCCGGTAAGTCAGCGTTTCTGAATGCTCTGATCGCTACGATCATCTGTCGTCGGACTCCTCAGGAAGTACGCTTTCTGATAGTGGATCCCAAACAGGTGGAGTTCGTGGCGTACAGCGAGATACCTCACATGTTCGAACAGGACGGAGAAACCCTGCAGATCGCCTCCGACCCCGAGGAAGCTCGCTGCCTGCTCGACGTGGCAGTGAATGAAATGGAGCGACGGTTTGGACTCATGGTGGATGCTCGAGTAAAAAAGATCGACGATTACAATGAAACGGCAAAGGAGAAACTACCCTACATCGTTTTTATCGTAGATGAGTTTTCAGATCTGATGCTCATGGGAACCCGAGACCAGAAAAAAAATGTGGAGACCAAAATCGTACGCCTCGCGCAGAAAGCGCGGGCAGTCGGCATCCACATGATCCTGGCGACTCAGAAACCCCTGGCCTCTGTAATGTCGTCTCTGATCAAAGGCAATGTACCCGCACGTGTAGCTTTCAGTGTGACCTCCGGTGTGGACTCCCGAGTGATTCTCGATGAGTGCGGCGCTGAGATGCTGACGGGTAATGGGGACATGCTTTTTCGGGACCCTGCGGCGAGAAATGATTATACGAGACTGCGTCGGATACAGGCCCCGTGGCTGTCCGATGTGGAGGTAGAGACCCTGTTAGAGCAAGGAGTTTGACATGATAACTCACGCGAGAGCATCTCTTTCAATGGACTGGTCACTCAAGAATGCACAGAAGTCTGTAGCAACAGAGGGGTTTCTATACCCCTCTCTGTTTCTACTTAATAAAGGCAAGCCTATTATCACCAGCTATGAGCACCCGTCTATATTGCATGTCGATCATGATGAAGACACCCACAACCCCAACACGGTATACAAAACTATTTTCTTATTTAAAAATATCACCAAAGAGGATGAGAATTCTATCAATATAGTAGCTAAAGAACTAACCAGAAAAACCAATCCAGATGTCGTGGGATTGATCATGGTAGTCCTTTACCGGGAGCTTTCAGTGAAAGACTATAAAAATCTCTCTAAAGATTATCAGGCGGGGCTGGATCCTGAATCCATGAGAGCTATACACGGGTGCTATTATATCAAAGCGGATAAAAATCCTGCTATGATACTCATACCTTTTGTCGATCGCACCGTAACAATAGATCTGGAACCTGAGGGACCGGATCTGGGGATACCCAAACCGAAACGGGATATCATTTTCGTAGAATCCACCTGGCGCTATAAAGATAAGAGTCTGGATCCCTGGTTGCAGTATCCGTATTGAGGAGATCTGATATGGCTTTTGAAAACATTTTCACTCACGGTAATCTGGTCGACGTCAACGTCGGCATGTGGACCGCTGCGCGTAAACTCCAGCCCGAGGACCTCGGGCTGGAGGGGGAGAAAATTTCAGAGGCATTCTCTCTCGGTCACAAAAAATTGATGCCTACTGAAGTCATCTCCAAATTCAGACATATGGATTATCAGGCACGAAATACACTCGAGCGGTTCAGCTTTCCATTTGAATTCGGATCGGCGAGGTTCGTCCCCAAGAAACGCTTTATGGAATTCGCTGCAGAGATTGATAAAGTCATAGCAGATTTTCAAAAAGTGGCGGATGAGTTCGCCGCCAACTACGACCGCTATCGCCTGGAAATGCGCCAGCAATTCGTACAGGCGGGCTACGATGCATACGACCGGCTCAGAGCCCTCAATGGTTTCAGGAAGGGCAAAGAATCTTTCATTAATGAATTCATTGAGAGGGTAGACAAGCATTATCCACCAGCCTCCGACATCCGCAACAGATTCCATATGGAGTATACGGTATTCCAGGTGGCACTGCCGGACCTCTCCCAGGCGAGCTACGCGGATCTGGCTGAGGAGGGTGAAAAGATAAAATTGATGCAGGCTGCCTATCAGAAAAATCTATCTCGTAAAGTGGAGTCTTTCGTGGACAGGATCGCCACTGAGCAACGTGCCAAGGCCCAGGAGGTCCTACAGCATTTATCTGATCATATGAAAGCCAACAAGAAAGTCAGTGAGTCCTCGCTGGCGATGATCCGTAATATGATTGAGGAATATGAGAAGATGGACATCATCGGTGATACAGGATTTTTAGGGATGCTCAAAAAATTTAAAGAGCGGATGATCGACCGATACTCGGCACAAGATGTGCGAGAAAACAAATACCTCGCCAGGAATATAATGGATGAGCTGGCATTGCTGATGGGTGCCGCGGCGGACAAAGTAGTGATCCAGGAGCTCGCTAAAAATTATCGTGAGCGCATCAGCCTTTAATAATAGGAGGATCGAATGTGGTTATGGATTATTTCCGGCATCATAGGCATAACTCTCTGTCTCATTTATTTCTTTGTAAAAAGAATAATTGAGAAGAAGTTTGCTCCTAAGAGCCCCACTATCAATACCCCTCTATCTGAGTTCAAGGAAAGCCATGCGACCGATACTCGCCTGACCAAGAACAAAATAGAGATAGAGGAGAATATCTCCGCCCGTTTCGAACGCATGTGCATCCTGGATCCTATAGCCTATAAAAACGATCCCGCGCTGCCTGCTGTCATCGAACAATACGGTAAACTCTTACGAGGTGAGATCGCCGATCCTCAGGGCAGACATATGCCCTCTGAGACTCTCCGCGGCAAATCCAATCCCGATTACAAAACCTACGTAATGGTCCAGAAAAAAGTCCTGGGTAAACAGGGCGGACTGTGCGGTGAGGCTCGTCGATTGATTACGATCGATAAAGAGGATGCGTTGAGGGTGGAGTTTATCACCAAACTGGATGAAATGAATTTCCCGGTAGAGGTCGTGTCTGCAGTCCTCAGCGACGAAAAGCTCAATAGCTTTACCGCGAAAAACTGGGTGACTCTGACTGCTACCACTAGGAAATATCTCCAGGAATATACCGCAGGGGAGGTGGCGGATTTCTTTCAGCAGTTCGATGACATTAAGATTCTGTGCGATCCTACCAAGATCGAAGCCTACACTATCTTCCGAAAATATAGTGCACCTCTCAATATCGTGGTCGAGATCATTCGCGATCGCATCACGGTGGATCAGGGTGTCCGTATCATGAAACTCGTAATTGATAGCAGCTACGAGTGGGATGAGGCTGTACAGGAGATCCTGGAGGAGGACTCTGAAAAGTCTGAGGTCGAAGAACTGACTACCAAATACCGGTCCATGCTCAAATCTTAAAGGAGAGCGCCTATGGAGTTCATTTTTATTATCGTGGTCCTGTTACTTTTGAGCGTGGGTGCCGGTAAGCTGGCTAAGTTTTTCAAGAGAATGGGAGAGGAGTCTGAAACCCGTGCGGCGAGTGAGCGCTTCTACAAAGAGGCGCTCCTTTCTTCTCTACAGGGTATTGAGGATGCGGTGACTCCTGAGGAGCCCCCTCAGCCGGATCCCATAGAGAATCTCTTACAGGCTAACAAAGAGCTGATTGAAAAGAGAAAAGTTAAAAATGCCATAGAGACAGAGCTCGGCATAAAAATTTAGTTCTTGAAAACGATACTTGTTTGTGTTATATTAGATGTTCATTAGATTAAATTCAAATAACATTTGGAGGGTACCATGGCAGTCCGAGTGGTGGAAAATTTCTGGACGAAGTATTATGAGCATAAAGATTTGATAGAGAGGTGTTTTCATTATTTATTTTGTCGATTCCCGAATCCTGATGGTGAGAAGGATGCCTATAGTATTTTGCTGACTCGTTTTTTCGAGCTGAATGTATTTGAGAAGTTCAATCGGAAAAGGCTGATAGCCAAGAAACTGGGAGTCCATAAGAAGCAGCTGGATAAAATAGACGCCCGCGGCTATACGGACAGGAAGCTCCATAAGATGGGGATAGATGTCGATAAGAAATTCGAACAATTTATTTTCAAGTATGTGGAGCATATCCTGCAAGAGGCCTATGCGCAGCGGCAGAAGCACATGGTCCGTTTTATACCTAACCAGTATTTAGCAGAGAACCCTCCTCGCAATCACACCGCTCTCTACGATAGTCTCAATGAAAGTGTCTGGGCCCAGTCTCGTAAAGAGACTGAGGATCTCCGGATTCATATTGAGAAGAAAGCTCGTTTGGGGGCGACCAAATTTTATCCGTGTTATCAGCAGACAGCTGACTATGTGGGTATTAAATCGGACAATGCCCTGGAGGCTGTGGAGGCTGAAGAGCTACAGAATAAAATACGGGCGGAGCTACCGAATAAAGAGCGCCGTGTTTTCGATCTGGCTCTGGAGGGATTCAAAGGTTCGGACATAGCAGAGAGCATGGGGTACACTGTTCAGAATATCAATCTCCTTATGCAGAACATACGGCATAAGTATTCTCAGTATATGAAGCTCTGCGATGCCCGGGCGTGAGCAAAGAATACTACGATTTAGGAGTGATATGATGAGCGATAAACCAAAATCTAAAAAAAATGAATGGATAGAGGAGTATTCCTGCGGATGCTCCTCATCTACATCTACCCGCCGAGAGCTACTAGGATATTGTAAAAAGCACGGTGCCTCGAGAAAAAACATATACAGGATAGTTTACAAACAAAAAGGGGATACAGATGAAAACCCGAGCAGGACGTCCAGTTTGTCGACCGTCGTGGTATCTCAATAAATCAGATATCAGGCCGTTGCAGAATACGCGGTGGTCTCCTAAAATCAGAAAATATATCTTTGAACAGATATGCCTCAAAAAGCGTCCTGTGGTAGAGGTACGAGTAGACCTGGCAGATATGTTTAAGGTCTCTCCAAAGAGCTACCACGTATCTACAATCCGTATCTATAACCAAATCCGTCTGGCTAAAAAAGCTCCAGGGGCCCTTTTGGAATTCGGGGCATGCATACACTGCGGTCATATGCTGACTGTCAAAGAGGTTGAGGAGCATGCCAATGAATCAGGGCTCTATCTCTGCAGGAAGTGCAAGAAGAAAAATTCGGATTATAAACGCAGGTATCGTATGAGTTTGCTGCGGAGGGGTATGTGTACTGCCTGCAATAAGAGAAAAAAGCTACCTGGTAGGACTTTCTGCCGATATTGTCTGTCTGCTACTAATCGGAGGCGACTCACACAGGGGCTTTGTAATTCCTGTGGGAAACGCCCTCTCAGTAAAAAAAGTTTAGCGTTCTGCGATCCGTGTCTCAAAACGAACAGGTCCGCATGAATTACTTATCTCGGATCAAGTAAGTTGCAATAATATAACAACTTACTTGATCTGTACATTACCAAATAGAGACCATAGACCTTTAAAATAGTATTACAAAAAAGTATATTGTAGATATGAAAAGGCCACACGTATTCATACCCCTTGAGCCTCACGCCGATGAGCATTATCTTATCCAGCTGCATGCTGTGATTTCAGATTATTTCAAACTCCTGGAAAAGCCTAATTTCGAGGCTATCTTCTACCGTAGACACTACTGTTCACATAACAAAGAGACCTTAATAGCTATCGGTAGAGATTATAATGTCACACGGGAGCGTATACGTCAAATAGCCAAAATAGGCTATTCCCAAATAGTAGGGTTACTAAAAGGTCGGACACTTAAAAAACCTCATTGTACCGTGCGCGAGGAGATACGGAGACATCTGAAAGACTCCGTAGAAAATTACTGTAAAGACGATATCATTATTAAAAAAGATCTCATAGAGAATGCTGAGACTAACTTGTCTAAAGATGCGCAGCATTACATATATCATCTCGATATTCTGATGGAGAGTCTGGAATATATAAAAGAAGAATATAAAAGCCAAGAATATTACATAGCATCTAGCAGCCCTATAAAATTGAGCGATATATGTAAAAAAATTAAAGAATATCTGAATAAAAAAGATGTCGCAATAAGCCAAGATGATTTAATTAGAGCTGTTAAGATATCCGTGTCTTTATTAGAAACTGTTTTGAGATTCATGCCTGAGGTTGAGTTGGTAGAGTACGGGCACTATCGTTTAGCATCTGATTCTTTGATCCGCTATTCTGATTTAGCCTATCGTTTGCTCAAAGAGCATGGAAAACCCATGCATTTTAAAGATATTGATAAAGCCATAGGGGCTGCTGATAGCACCAATGCCGCTCGTTATAGGACGGATTCCAGGTTGGTGGGGATAGGTAAAACGGGTATGTGGGGTTTAGAAGAATGGGATATGAATAATGATTCGATAATAGATGTGATACGAGATGCTCTCAAACATTTTTCTAAACCGGCTACCTATGATCAAATAATAGCCAGAGTACAAAAGATCCGTCCGGATCTCTCAAAAGAACAGACAATGTCTTGTATTAGTCTTTATAGGAAACAGTTTAAATGGGTGAGTGAAGATACGATAGCATTGAGAGAGTGGACATGGGTAAAAGGAAGATCGCGCATATATAGACATCGCCGTCCTGTAATAAATAGACTGTCTTTTGAAAAAATTGTGATAAATGCCATTAAAAAAGATACTCTTACTGCGCATGATTTGACTAAAAAAATAGCGCATAATTTTCCTAATGAGAAGATACGATATATTGGATTGCGCTTATACAGGCTACCTGTACTGGAGAGGATAGATATCAAAGGAATAGCCTATTTTAAAAGACATCCAGAGTATAAAAAATACATAGTCCCTAGAAAATTAAAACAGTCTTCTATATCGGATGCGGCTATAGAAATTTTATCTAAAAAAGGATCCATGGGTCTTAATAAATTGATATATTTGGTACAAGAAAAAGGATTCAATAAAGCTTCTATTTATTCTTTTCTTAGAAAAGATAATAGGTTTTCAATAGTGAGAACTGAGGGAGTACGAGTTTGCAATATCTCCCTAACAAAAAACCTATTGTGACTATATTGTAGTATCCGGAGATTAGATGAGAATATTAATAATTCTGATGATAGCACTATCATTGGGGTGTACAGCTCCTGTTTCATATGCTTACAGATATAGGACTATGGATAATGATCGGGCTGTTGTTTCATTTCAAATGCACTGGGATAATACTTTTGATCTCAGACTCAGATCTTTATCAGGTACGAGTCGTTTGAATTTGAAAATTACTGGCATATGGGTTATGGATGTGCAGTCTGATACAGTCCAGATCAGTGCTTTTGAAATTAATTTTAAAAATATCGACTACGAGTCGATATTTTGTTTTCCCTATTTCAGAAAAATCAGTCCCAATACATTCAAATTTTGTATTCACAAAATGATCAGTATCTGGGGCGCAGGTTGCGAACTGGTAGGTTCGTATGATATACAAAAATAAGACGTTTAGTTTGTTGAAAGTAGTCTGATGACACCAAACTATCCAGATTACGATAAAATCTATCCTCCTATCCCATATACGGCAGAAGAGGTCCAGAGACTCATTGATCTTTTTGAATCGAGAATGCCTAAGGACGCCGGACCTGATTATCCAGAAAGTACTCTAACAGAATATTTTAAAAACAGAATTTATTCTGGAGTGTTTCAAGGAAATGCTACTAAAGAGCGAAAAGAACGTTTTATGCAATATGTGGAAAAAGAATACTATGATATATATAAAGCTATGTTCATAGATAAAATAGAAGACATGCCCCTACTAATAAATAACCGTGATTTGGATTTAGTGGCTCAGTGGCGTTTGGAGATCGCTAAATGATGCGACCGAAAGAATTATATCCGGCAAATTATTATACTCTACAGGAAATGCATATGCTGATAGAGGAGCTGCGCAGATTCAATCTTCCTGCTGAGGTAGAGGCTGCTGATTTTGTTAATCGATGTTCAAGTGCATGGGAAGAAGGATGGAAAGTTACTCGTATTTCTAGTCTGAGGACGCGCTATTTATGGCAAATGTCATATTTCTCTGATAGAGATGCTTTTAACATACATGGGCTATTATTTCATACTCCTTTAGAAGAGATGCCCTTGGCAATTAACTCTGAATTTCCCGCTGATATCATAGCCAAATGGCGTATGGAGATCGCCAAATGAAGTCATTGGTATACGAAAAACCTAAACAGCTATACGGGCAGAATCATTTTACAATAGGAGAGATAACTCTACTTAAAAAAACTTTTGATTTATCTCTATCCTCAGCTGATCCTGAGGATCCTAAACGAATAGATATCCGACCTGAGAATGTTTATGAGACGCTCAAAGGAGCTTTCGATTCTTGGTGGGAGACTCACCTGAGAGGAGCCGGAAGAGTAAATTCTAAATGTCATTTGGCACGAATTTTCTATTGTATGTATTGTATATATCTCGAGGATTTGCCTCTATATGCTAATGAGGATGAGCACATACTACCTGTGATACTATGGAGATTGAAAATATCTAAATGAGCGACATAGATAAAACACCTGATTATACTAAAAAGGAACGTGATTACCTTTGGGACTGTATTGTAAGAGAGCATAAAAACACAATGGAATTTAATAAAAAAATAGGAAAACCTACTGGGATTTTAGGCAGATTAGCTGGATCATATGAAAAAGGTAATAGTCTAGATAAAAGGTACATACGATCGGATATGTGGATAGTATTAAATCTACCAATAGAGGATTTACCATTACATATAAATGATGAAAATGTCTATTCCAGAGGTATAGCTATCTGGAGGCTCTCCCTTGGGCGCTGACAAATCTATATATTCAATAGGAGAGCTGCTCCTACTACACACCCATTTAAAAGAAGAAAACGGACATTACTGTCAGATGATAGATAGAAATATTGTAATGTCTATAAGAATGTCAGATCCCAGCAGATTTCTAGAGCATTTATTTTATCCTGACCTAGTAGAACTTTTTACGATGTCCCTAGAACAGGTGCCACTGCATATAAACGATGAGCGGAAACACGAGAAGATAGTGATGAAGTGGAGGCTGGAGATCGCACGATGAAAAACAGGCATATGAGCATAGACAAGGCTGTTTTAAAAAACATTCCTCAGTCCTACACCGCAAATGATCTACAGCTGCTACGGACAATAATAGAAAAATTTAGTGAAAAAAATTGGAAAGTCTTACGTACTTTTCATGGAATCAGCGTAACACCTCAAAAACCTATTTTTAAATGGTCTAATAAAATAGTATTTAGGATAGAAGATGAAACCACAAGGGACGATGTAACTATAGGAGCATTTTCTAATTTTATAGATAAACCTTTAGAAGATATGCCTCTACATATAAACGACACAGAGCTATGGTCAAGGACCCTGGCTCTATGGCGTCTAAAGGTGGCAAAATGAACGACCTAGAACAAAAAGTTTACGAATACCCCCCTAATAGCTATAGTAGAGAAGAAGCTTTCAAATTGATAGGTATTTTTGAAACCGAATATGGAAAATATATGCCCGCTGTAATGTCCTCCATAGAATATGATAAAAGTAATAAAGCTTTAATAGCTTTGCTATCAGGAGATACAAACAAATTTCTAATTAATCTTTGTTTAGGATTGTTTGCTGATGATGACTATGGCAGTAATCCGTCTTTACGTCTGATTTTTAATGAGCCTCTAGAAAATGTGCCTTTATATATAAACAACCCTAAAAAATATCTACAAGCTATCGCCCGCTGGCGATTAGCTATAGGAAGGTAACTATCTATGGAAGAATTTGAAGGAAAAGAAGATGGGGTGGACGGAGACACTGCCCTGATAGTCGAAACCCTTAAAACAAAAAAATTACCAAAAAATAATCCCAATGGCTATGAAATACAGGGCCCGCCAGAGGATGATAAGCATCTCATCCCTGAGCAAAGAAAAAAGAAAATAGAGTGTATGATAGCAGCTGCGGAATTCATGTCCAAAAATAAGAGTTTTCCGCTACCAGTCCGAGAACGTTTTTTGGAAAAAATAGATAAATATAAAAAAGAATTAAACAAACTACAGCCTGCAGTTTAGAGAGCGCTCTCCATGTGGCATATAGATGAAAATCCAAATCTGTCCATATATTTCAAAGATATAGCAGGATCTAAAAAACTCACTAAAAAAGAAGAGTTTGATCTGTTCAATAAAATAAAAAAGGGAAACAAGAAAGCTGAGGGTGACCTCATTAAAGCTAATTTACGTTTCGTGATACGGGTAGCTAAAAACTATCTCAACCAGGGAATAGATCTATCAGACCTGATCTCCATAGGCAATATGGGCCTCATACGAGCCGCACAACTCTACGATGGGAATAGAAATTTCAAATTCATAAGCTATGCTGTCTGGTGGATCAGACAGGGAATAATAGGAGCTCTCGCTGAACAATCCCGCGCCATAAAAATACCTATGAGTGTCGTATCTCGATTATATAAAATGAGAAAAATACGGGATAACCTGATAAAACAAAGAGATCCAGTAGATATATTTGATATAGCAAACTGTATGAAAACTACTGAAAATAGCGTAAAAGAACTGTTGGATTTAGAAAATAGAACAACCTATTTAAACTCTCCTATTAATGATGATGGGGGAGAGCTTATAGATATCATGTCCGCTGAAGAAGATCCTCCAGACAACGGCCATTTTGTAAGAGAAATACTAGAGAATCTGCCTGAAAGAGAGCGAGACATAATCAAATCTTATTATGGAGTAGATTGCGTACCCATGACTCTGCTAGAACTCGCCAATCAATACAGCATCACCAGGGAACGAATCCGACAGATAAAATTAATGGCTCTACGTCGAGCAAGAACCAGCCTGAAATTCAAGGCATACTCCTACAATTAAACTTTTTAAAACTTTTTCTTTAAAAACGGTTTAGAAAATAGTATATTAAAGGCAAGCTGACTAAAGCACCTTTTGAACAGAAAAGAGATTTCTTCCAAAATTGAATATGTACTTTATGCGTACTAAGAGGCGATTATGAGGGCATTGGTAATAGATGAAAAGGCGAAAGAGAAGATCAGTAAGCTAATCGATTATGCAAATGCTCACCAATATTCAATGAAAGATTTAAAGAAAGTCATCTCTGGGGACCGTCCGCCCGCGGGAGATTATCCGGAGCATGTAATAACATTGCATAAAGGATACAAGGTAGTTTTTTCAATTGAAGAGCAACCCGTCGGGCTATGCAAACATCTGTCCATATCGGTAGATACTAAAAGCAAGGCCCCTAGCGTAGAAGCAGTAGAATTGATAATGGATGAGTTCGGGATGGGAAAAGATATACACGATTGCTTGAATGTCTGGGTAGAAGAAGAACATCAAGCCGTGAACGTTCTGACACTAAACTAAAAGGCTGAAAAATGAACATAATTTTGCCTAAAATAATTACGGTAGCCAATCTCCAAGATAAGATTAGAAGGACCTATAAAGAAATATTTGGGCGCACTCCTCTCCAACAGCGCCTCGATGACATTTTCGGAGAAGCTACGGAACTCCGCCGGTATACCGATTTGGAAAATATGCGTGAGGAAACAGGAGATCTCTTGTCTAGTCTCCTGCAACTTTGCAATGAAAATGGCTGGAAAGCTACTGACCTAATAGATGAAAATATTAAAAAAATCCGTAGGAGAAAGCACCAATATCAAGGCTTAGGAAGAAAAACGAGAATAGCGATACTAGGCGGGTCATTCAATCCTCCTCATATCGGACATATAGCTGTCGCCAATTTTGTGCTCAATTCCCTAAACATTTTCGATGAATGCTGGCTTATGCCGTGCAATAGCCATATCTACAATAAAAAAATGGTATCAGCGCAGGATCGCCTCGCCATGTGCCGCTTAGCTGTACAAGGGCACCCTCGAATTTTAGTCAGCGATTTCGAGATCAGACATCATTTGAGCGGTGAGACCTATCACATGATAAAAAAATTTCTTGAGGTTTATAAGGATGAAATAGATCCTTCAATCGTGATAGGATTAGATAACGCTAATACGTTCGATAAATGGGTAAATTACCGTGATCTCGAACGCATGATACAATTCGTGGTCGTACCTCGTCCAGGAGAAAAACGTGATCCGAAGATCAACTGGTATATGAAACCACCTCATGTGTGGGTGGAAGACGACAGGAATATTATACCGGAGCTGTCTTCCACTCTAGTTCGAAAAAATATCGTTGGATTATATGGAAATAAGGGACATGAGGCAGCTCGCTATTTTTTAAATGGACAGATACATCCAGATGTGCTGCAGTATATCATTAATAATAATCTTTACAAAAATATATGAATGATTGTTATGAACTATTAAAAACGGTGGCCTCAGAAAAAGAGTTGAGCAGGCTCAAAAAGCTATTATGCAAAAAGTCATATCTGGAAGAAATATGTGAATGCATTATGCAAGGGAAAAATTGTGCAATAGGATTTGATACATGGAAAATAACACTAGGCTCTCTGACCGATATAGATACGCTGGTGACACAGCTCTCGAGGACAGAATAGTTACTGTCCCATGCCTGCACTGCGGGTTTTGCTGCCGACAGAGCGCGTGTTGCTTCGGACAGTGGAATAAAGAAAAAGAACAATGCGACTATTTAACTAAGGACAATCTCTGTGGAATCTATGAAAAGATCATTAGAATGCCAGGGGCAGATTTTAGTCCCGCTTTCGGAGCGGGCTGCTGCTCCAATCTCAACGCCGACCGACGAAGAATCGTTCAAAAATATCTCACAAAAAACAGTCACAAAAGTAATGTGCCTGATGATAGAAAGCCTTTTTAGGGAAATACAGACATCGGATAAATTGTATTTGGCCTTTTCAGCCGTAAAAGATAAAATAGAAAAAATGGAAGATAAAAAAGAAGCTGAAATAGTATTCAACGCGCTAGTCATGATAGCAGATACTATACACAAACGAGATCCGATGCGAGATTTTTTCGGATAAAAATGTAGGACAAAACAATGACTATTCTATGGTCTATATTTTTGTTTCTGGGAGTGATAATGATGGGAATTTTCTTCATGTATGTGAATGATAAAAAGAATCATAAAAATAAACGCCTATGAGCTCTATATGCTATTTGAAATTGTAAACCGTATTTTTACACCACGCGTATTCGAGGATGGCAGCCTCTCTCCCATACAGAAATGGATTTCAGGTGATTGGATAGCACTCGACCAGCTGATAGCTATATCTGACGTATATGTAGAAAGTGGAAAATATTCTTATGAGTATACAGCAGGAGAGCAATTAAATGTAGGATATTCGTTACATTATATACCAGTGGAAATACCTTTTATAGGGACTCCTCCGGCAGCCACCGGCTGTTTAAAATATAGCCATGGTATGTCTAAACTTATAACGACTGACAAATCTACGATAGGATCGAGAGATCAATTGATTTCAGAAAGTACTTTCAACGGGAAAACTATTTATAGATATTATAAATTTGACCCTATAACCAATTTATACGAAGATCAAGTGAAACTGCAATCAAAACTGAATGAACTCATAAACGTATGGGAACAATACAGAGTACAAAAAGAAATGGCTCATACTAATCACAAAAAATAAAGCTACAGACGAACAAACCTCTTACAGATGAAAGGCGGTACCCTATGTCAGGTATTCGGAAAAAAATTCACGAGGCTCTAGTCAAAGCAGCCCCAGAAGGCCTGTCGGTAGACCAGCTGATGAAATCGGCAGGAGGTGGATCTTATAATGCCGTGTACTCCCACATCTACCGGCTCCGCGAAAAAGGTGTCAAAATCGCTCAGGTCGACGGTCTCTATTTTCTGGGACAATCAAAAAAGGGATCCGTAGACTCCAATCACAAAGCTCAACCGAAAAAATCCCACCGAGCTGCTCCTAAATATGCGACAGTTTATAAAATTTTAGAAGCAGCTGGCTCTGAAGGTACCGACAAAAGAGCTCTCGCCAAGGATATTCAGGTCGAATACAAAAACCTTGTTTATCACATTCATATCCTCAGAAAACAGGGATGTAAAATCGAGCTCCACGGCGATCGCTACTATTTAAAAAGCAAAGGGCCTAAGGCTCTGTCTTTTAAACAACTTTTCTATCCTGAAACAGTCCCGGATGACAGTAAACCGGTGCCCGAGAGCGACGTGTCCACCTCTCTGTTGAATAAATTGAGAGCTCTCAACGCGGCGCAGCTGGATACCTATTTGGATCTTGCCCAGAAAGCCACGTTCTATGAGAGATGTGCCAAAGCTCTACTCTATATAAATCAATATATAAATAACTTAAAAAAGGAGGTTTTAAATGAGGGTTAAGGCAAAAGAAATGATGAAGAAAGCCCTGACTATCCTACGCGAGGAGGAATATACTCCCGCAAAAGTCATGGGTGAAAAGCTCCATCTGTCGGAATCTGCCGTCTACAGGCTCATCCGATTGTTTAGGGCAGATGGGGTAGGCATCCATACGACTCCGAAGGGGTATATCCTGTCGGAGTTCGCGAGGAAGCCGGATGACGTCCATTTCCTACGTAGGCTCAACGGTCGACGGGCGAGTGACTTTATAGCCCTGAGGGCCGCAGAGCCCGATATACGCCATCGCTGGTCGTCTGTAGAGGATCGTAGGGACCTCAAGCTCATCACAGCCCCCCTGCACGTGGATTTGGAGGATGTCACCAGAGGTATGAAAATACTCCTGGATACGAAAAATGAGCTGAAAATTTAATAACGGACGAGATAATAGTATATTGAGTAGCCCGGGATACATTCTACCGGGCTACTTTTTACTAAGGATATCTATGAAAAACGCTCACTTTTTCAGAATAAAAAAAGCACTGGAAAAGCCACCATTCAGGGCTAATAGGAAACTGATGCCCTGTATGAATAAATTTTGCAGGCTCCAAGAACAAAATACCTGTCATGCTGATGAATACGTCAGCATGGTCTGTAAACCGTACGTGTTTTGGGCAGAATGCAGCAATAGAAAAAAATTTGAAAAACTAGCCAGAGTCATGAATGGCATGTCTACATAGTAAGGTTTTAAACATGGTGCATAAAAAATTGGATAAACCCCTGGATGTGGATGTGAGAGACCCGGATGTCGATATCGACGACGATGATCTTTTCGACATGAATGACGGTGCCGTACCTATCCATAAAAAAGAGAGCAAGAAAGCCTATGATGATCTGGACAACCCACAGGGCCCTCAGCAGGCGCTACCGTTAAATGTAGTACCTAAAAAAATTATCCGGCACTGCAAACCTCCTCTCACTCAGCTAGGGCAGATGTTTCGTATGGAGAGGGCTAAAAAAGGATATACTCATGATCAGATAGCAAAACTCACTGGGCTGGACCGGCGTGAGGTGGGGAGGCTGGAGCAAGGTATACCCGCGGTGCCTAAAATAGATAGGGTAATGAAGCTCGTAGATCTATACGGTATGGATGTAAAAACCATAAAGAAAGTGCTAGGTCGACAGATAGCTCAGGAGAAAACGAGAAACAAATCGAAAGAAGATACCCAAATGGAGGCTATAGATAGGCACCATACTCCAGAGGTAGAAGCTATTTTGAATCAGGGTACTGTTCCTGCTAATGAAAAACAACCAGGTTTGTCTGTCTCTAAAGAAAAAATGATAAAAATATTTTCCGATATATTAAAAAGAAAATCTCCTGAAGAGATATCGGATATAGCCTCTAGAATAAATCTGGCAGTCACTCCCGGTCCCTCCGATACTTTTATTATAAAATTGTCTGTTTATTGCTCTCTATGTAAAAGTGCAATAAAGTATATGAGCATATCGAGTCATAACTCGGATATGCTCCTTATTTTTTGTGATGAATGCAAAGTGTCCTCTCTGGTGCCATATAGTAGTGCTATGGAAAAAAGCATTGAAAAAAAAGAGGCCGTATCATGAAAAAGTTCTTTTTGAGTGTAGCTGTAGCTGTTTTGATTGTCATAGCTATAATGCTTATGGTAGATGTCTTCACATCCGGACTGCGGATTATGCTGTTCGGAGCGAAATTGGTCATAGTGCCGCTAGCGGCCATAGCGCTCATATATATCACGTGGCATGTCGCTCGGCATAAGAAAGGATAATAGCGTGTCAGAAGAAAAGAAATACGTACTCGGTGAAGAGTGCCCTGATTGTGAAGAGGGAGAAATTTATAAAGGGAGCTCTTTTCCAGACGACGATGGCTATGATAGCTGTCTCACTTGTGATGGCAAAGGTGTACTCCCTACTCCTGAAGAGCTCCAAAAATTCAGAATCAAATATATGGAAATATGCCTGGAATGTCAGACGGCGATAGATGAGCTCGCGCAGTGGAAAGCGCGTGCAGGTAAATTGGAAGAGGCATTGAAATTTTACGCAGAACCTGGCGAAGATTTTAAAAATGATTTTGATGAATGGCCTCCTTTTGGGAAAAAGCCTGGTAAAAAAGCCCGTATGGTCCTTTCAGAAAAAATACCGGATGATATTTCTTCTAGTATAGCCATTGAGAAGGATAAAGAGTATCTGTTAAAAATTTTCGATACATATAAGTGCCTTTTATCCTGTCGAAAAAAGATGCCCGGTTGGAAGCTAGAAGACGCATTTAGCCCCGAAGCAGTACGGGATATAGAAGACGAATTTCAATGGTTCCAAGAATATTTGAAAAGAAAAAAGATCCTTTTTAAAACTATCACTCGATGAGTAAAAAGGTATCCTACCTGACCGGTATAAACGTTCTGGTCGAGCTCCTCAACACTGATGAGATGACAGGCGGCGGTCTCTTTATCTCTCAAAATAAGACTGAAAATGATCTCGTCCGAGGGATAGTAAAAAATAAGGGTCCGGGATTTTTATTGCCTTTTCCTAAAAACCATGAAGACGATGTCGCCGTACTGCTCAATGAGGTTCATAATAGTCCTATTTATTTGCCCCTAGATGTGCAGATAGGTGATACCGTATATTTTCCGAAAGGCTCCATGGAGCCTATTATCCTGGACGGCAAACAATATCATGTAGTGCCATATCCTGCTATAAAAATATTTACTAGGGATGAGAACCGATGAAAACCAAAAAACTTATAGAGCTTCTACAGGCAGAAGATCCTACTGGAGAAGTAGAGGTCTGTGTAAATAATGAGGATATATTTTTCCTTGAGCATACATCAGCTTATTGGGATGGATGTCTGCAAGTTTTAAAACGTGATGAAAGTTCTCCCTATTACAATATAATAGGAGCAAAAATCGCATCAACTGGTGGTAAAATAAAAATCAAAACATTGAGTATAGAGGATGCTATTTATGAGGATCCTGATTTACCGGTAGAGTTTGATGAATACACCAAAAAATCCTATGCTGACAGCATAGCTAGATGGAGAGAAGAGGCCCGGGAAGTAACTAAAAAACTGGACAATGAGTGCTTAGTCGAAGTTTTAAACAGATACAAAGAAGGCTGGAAAGCCGCTCAGGCTATAGCAGAGCCTCTTACCAGATGTAATGTACAGTGGTGGTGGAAAGAGGGAGATACCGGCACAAAGCGTTTGTTTTCTGATGAAAAAAGCAGCAATATACAGGCCTCTCTATGCCAAGGGCATTCACATGCCGTGGTTTATAGTAAATTTTTTAAACCGGTGAATGACGGTCAACGGATTGTATGGGAGTTTGTTCTATGAGATCAGATGGTAAATTATATATGAAACCTGTCTCCTGTGGTGTAATGAGGAAGGTGCAAGCCCTTCTGCACAGACACGATCCATAAATTAGCACGGCAGGTTAGCACCCTATGTGACTACGGCACGGCGTAGTGCCTGCAGATGCGGGTGGAGTATCGGGAGTCCCGCCAGGAGACAGTTTTTTATAGTTCTACTTTAAAAAAGTCTATTAAATTAGTATATTAGTTCTGCAGCAATTTCAAAGCACAATGATTTAGCTTCTTCTGGTAATTTTACCGCAGCGCTAAAATTACTGTTTATGGCTGGAGCGAAATCATTACAAGGTCTTAATTTTTTACAATAGATAGCTCTGTCACACCTTTCACATTCAGTACGATCATTTGAAAATTTGATTTTTTTCATAAGGACTCCCTGGATAAAGGTTCATATAAATCATCTCATATACGGAATAAAAAAGTAAATACCATTTTATTTTAGGATACACAATATGTGCGCTATACATGGATGTTCAAATGTTCCTATCCATAAAGCCACGCTTACAGCCCAAGGATGCCCGCCCACAGAGATAGAGATCTGTGATGAACATTGGGCTATGTTAAATGGAAAAGAAATGTATTCGATGGGATGCAGGTTACCTGTCAATAATCTAAAGGATGTCTATGAAAATAAGAGTTGAAATTACTAAAAAAGATATGCAGGCTTTGGAAAACATACCTATCGGATCTACTTTGATAGCGATAGGATGTGATACTCAAGGACGGTATCTTCTTTTAGAAAGCAATAAACCAGAGCTAGAACCAAATAGTATATATACAAAAGAAAAAATCAGGGAAAAAATGATTCATCTGATAAGTAAAAAATTATGTGCCCCTGAAGAAAGAGTCACTCCTGAAACTGATTTTTTTAAGGATCTCAACATAGATTTTCTGGATACCGTAGAATTGATAATGGCCGTAGAAGATGAGTTTGAAATAGAAATACCGGATGATGATATGAATTATGTAAAAACCGTGCGGCAAGCTATAGAATATGTCTGTAAAAGGCTGCTATAAATTTACAAATGGAGTGCTCTTTATGGGAAAATTTTTAGTGAGAAAAGTAACGGATAATGGCAACGAGGGTTTTAGCGAGACTCTCGAATACCATGTCATGCATCAGGCGAATGTAAATTCGAATCACAATAAGTTCTATCTTATTGAAATTCAACGACATACAGATGGCCGCCACCGTCTTTTTACACACTACGGACGGCTCGGTATCTCAAACATCTATGAGGTACGCGACACGGTAGACGGGCAACCCTGTCGAGACTATAACGAAGCTAAAAAAGAATTTGATAGCATCCATAAAAAGAAACTCAGTGGTAAGTCCGTGAAAGACCCGGATACGGGAGAAGTGTCCAGAGAAGCTTACGTGGACATCGATGTAGTGAGCCCACAGGTGGGATCCGTGAATATCCGTGGCGTCAGTGAGGTCAAGAAAACGGTCACGATCAAAGCTGCTATTGATACCTCATCCTATTCAAAAGAGGTGTCAGCTCTTCTAGATAGGTTGATTGAAGAAAATGTGCACTCAATCACCACTTCGACAGCTATTAAATACGTGGCTGGTAGCTACATGACAGAGGTAGGAGCTGTAACGAAGAGTCACGTAGATAAAGCTAGAATACCCCTCAATGACCTTAATAAGATACTCACGTCTAAAAACAACCTAGATCCAGAAGACAGGGAAATACGGCGGCTCAATTCGTCTTACTTCTCTCTCATTCCTAAACCGTTTTCGAGAAAAATATCCTCAGAAGATATGATTCTAACGGCGGAAAAATTACAAGCAGAGTATGATATCCTGGACCAACTAGAAACTGGAGTATCTATGGGGTCTGCTATGGCCGGTAGCACCTCATCAAGAATGGACGCCCTAGGAACAGATGTAGAGTTGTTTACTGATCCTTTCGAGGTCAAAAGACTAACAAGAATGATACACGATAGTAAAGCCAACAACCACCGTGGAACCGATGTGTGGGGTTATGAAGTAGCTAGAATATTTAAGGTAAAAATACCCGCTGAAAGAGCAAGATATGAGAGTAGAGGAAGAATAAAAGGCAACATAAAAGAGTGCTATCACGGGTCAAGCTCAAGTAACATCCTTTCAATATTAAAACAGGGTATGTGCATACCACCTGTAAATGCATCACATGTATGTGGAAGGATGATGGGCGCAGGAGCGTATTTTGCCCTAAGTTCAACAAAATCAATGAATTACAGCCTTGGATTTTGGGGTGGTAGAAGGAGTAAGTACAACAGCATATTCCTTTTTGTAGCCAATTTAGCGCTAGGCAAATATTATGAAACATATTCCTCTATGCCCGGAGGAACTCCTAAAGGATATGATTCTATCTGGGCTAAAGCCGGTAGGTCCCTATACAATGATGAGCTAGTTACACCGTATTTGGAAAACCAAACTTTGACGTATCTTGTAGAGATGTCAAAATAATTGTTATGATATGGATGTCCCCTACGTTTTAGACAGGAATAATAAACTATTCATCTGGGAAGTAATTCATAAATAATTCTATGAATTATTAAAACAGAGGTAGTTATGGGAGACTGCACTTATTGCGGAGCTGAGGCAGCAGATATAATATGTGAAGAATGCCACGATATTTTCTGCAAAAACTGTATCAAAGACGGACTATGCCCTGTGTGCGGCGGATGTTGTGAAGATGAGGAAGATCCCGCAGACATTATCATATAGGTTATATAAATGATTGTCCGAGCATTCATTCTATCTTTGCTATCATTCATATCGATCTCTTTTGCTGAGACGCCCTCCGACTCCTCTTTCAAAGATCTTATAGGATACTTAAAAAGTAGGACCTATATAGGTAAATGGGAATTTTATCCACTCACTCGATTCCCTATATTAACAGCTCAGCATTATCCTTGGACTATGGGATGTGATGGGAATTATAAAGCTGTAGACGATACAGGAGGAATAGCATGCCTGCAAAATGACGGTATCTGTTATGTAGGCAGTAGATGTTTTGTTTTACCGGACAGCATATATCTTTATAGATCCGAAAAATATGAATATAAAAACAATGACTGGAAATTTCTGGAAGACTATGTTGTTTCTACAGATGTCTTTGGAGCAATAACTGGTATACTCACCAGGAATACTATAAACGGACTTTTTACTAGAGTAGAATTAAATTCCCCGCGTAAATAAAAAACGCATTAGTGCATGTGCTATGAATTATAGAAAAATAGACAAAGAATGTCGTTGTTTGGTCAGAGCTCTCAATAAGATTCCCGGCATAAAAACGATTGAGTCCTGTTGTGGTCATATCGATCGAGAGTTTTCTATATGGTTTACAGCTAAAACGATAAAAAATCTCTATGTAATAGCGCGATGTTTAGATAGAAGATACTGTGGACCTGAGGGATGGAGCTGTATAGTTGAAGATACGGATCTAACTGAAAGACCTGTAGTTTTCCGTTTAACCAGTGGAGATATAAGAGGTTTCAAAGCTTGTGTACAGGCATCATTGCTGGCGAAAGCTATCGAATATATTTTAAACTTAAATTAATATAAAAAGTTCTGTATAATAGGCTTAGAAAAAAGTATATTACTATATAAAGGAAAAACTATGCGTAAAATGGTTACCATTGAGAGTATCGAAGAGGTGCTGCCTATACCAGGGGCTGACGCTATACAAAAAGCCCGGATCCGCGGATGGTGGTGCGTTGTTAAAAAAGATGAATTCAAATCTGGAGACTTATGCTGTTTTTTCGAAGTGGATTCTTTTTTGCCGATAGTATCTCAGTTCGAATTTCTGGCTAAAGGATCAAAGCCCAAAAAAATGATTGTCGACGGTGCTGAAAAGGAAGGGTACCGTTTAAAAACCGTAATTCTACGTGGACAGGTTTCGCAAGGTTTAGCTCTTCCAGTATCAGTTTTTCCTCAGGTTCAAGGTTTTGAGGTAGGGGCGGACATCACTTCATTGTTAGATGTTTTTAAATATGAAGCTCCTATACCGGCATGCTTATCTGGTGAGCTTAAAGGGGCTTTTCCTGCATATGTTCCTAAAACTGATGAAGAACACATTCAAAATCTTTTACCATGGCTGGATGATTATCGAGGGCAGCATTTCTATTCTACTGTGAAAATAGACGGTAGCTCTATGACTTCCAGCCGGTATCATGGAGAATTTGATGTCTGCAGTCATGAGTGGAGTTTAAAAGAGTCCGAGAAAAATACATTTTGGAGGATGGCCCATAAATATGATCTCCGCAATCGTCTGCCTGATGGATATGCTATCCAGGGAGAGTGCGCCGGAGAGGGCATCAGTGATAACCGGCACAAACTCAAGGGACAGGATCTTTTTGTATTTTATGTTTTCGATATTGATAAATTTAAATTTTTAGAGTTAGAGGACATGGAACATTTCTGTTCTCAGATTGGGTTTAAAACAGTCCCTATCCATGATAGGGATATTATACTAGATCACACGCTCGAGAGTTTACTCAAGTTATCAGATGGACCGTGTCCTTTAAACCCCACGCTGCCTAGAGAGGGGCTAGTATATTGTTTAAAAGGCTCAGAGCGTAAAATCTCGTTTAAAGTTATATCGAACGAATATTTAATTAGATATGGATTATAGGCTCTATGCATCAATATGATCAAATATTTTTATCTCGTAATAGAAACAAAAAACGATATTGTATTTGGACATATGAAGCGATGTGGAACTGTGCTGAAATGTTGTCGCATAGATTGTGGGGGCATCTACCTGGTAGACATGGTGCTTCTACAGTTATAAATGTAGCTCTTGCAGAGTATCTTACTAGACACGGGATTGAAGCTCCACGTAAGATAAAGAAAATCAAAGCGAAAGAAGTATGTCTTTCGTACAATCAGTAGTTGTAAGAAATTCGCCCCGCTCTGAGAATATTTAGGCGAGCGCGAAGAAATTAAGACAAAGGTTCTTTGACATTAACTCTGAAGGCACACAGCTACCCAGTCGTAAGCACATTTAATTATTTTTCCAGTTAATTTAGACACAATAGCTTTAATCATAGGGCGTTCCATTATGTCTTCTCCTCGTTCTAAATGATGTACAGAACCTGTAAGAGGTGTTCCGGGATTAACGACATCTTCTTTACCTGAATAGTCTGAGATTATCTTTGCTATTATTTCTAATTTAAGATCTTGTGCAAATTTTTCCCATTTTCCAAAGGCTCCTGAAGACGGGCACAGTATTATTATGCTATCTGCTTTTTCACATATTTTATAATTTTCAGGAGATACCCTTCCTCCTATATCAATTAAAACATTGGGAAGCTGTATGTCTTTTACACTTTCATGAATCCGTTGAACATATTCTGGAGAAAATTTCGATTTGTAATCTTCTTTTAGTTTTCTTGCTAAATCAGGATTGTTTCTAGCGGACTCCTGAAACCAAGAACCTTCTCCATCTGGAGCTGCTGTTATGATATATGGATATACACCAGCTTTTTTACAAGCCTCTTTAAGTCCTGTAACAAAAACGGATTTACCTGAATGAGGATCACCAGCTATAACTGTTTTCATATTAATCTATGAGGTTTCCTACCTCGTATTGTGGGTCATGAGAAATGCTGACAACATATTTATTTAGTTTTGGGTCAAAACATGCGGTTGCGCCATATATGTGCCCTACAGCATGTGCAAGGTGCATAGCAACAGGTAAAGAAGCTGGTCCGTTTATTTTAAGAAGTTTTCCACCTTTTAATTTATCTTTAACTAAATCATCTAACAATTTCACGACATCTTTTAGTATTTTGTCATTTTGTGCAGGAGACCCAAAACCTATGCGTAACAGATCAGCTTCACCGTCTTTTTCTAAAGTTATTTTGAAAGACATTAAATCTTCAGCGGCAAGTTTATCAGCAATTTTATCGATCTCATAGGCTTCTTTAATGAGACCTTTAGCCTCAAGAGAGTCAGCAACAGCATCGAGCATGGAAGAAATTTTGGACAGCATATGAGAATACTCCTATTGAACGGGATAGATTGAATAAAAAGTAACTATATTAATAGATAATTAAGACGCGCTCGCAGGACACTGAGGAGGCGGGGCGAACATCTTACAACAGCGGTAGGAGTGTCATAACCGCTTGGACACTATGGAGTTAGGACTTTATAGGCGGTTACGACATCCGTACCGCAAACGTTGTACAAAATTTAACCGCGTCTTGGATTTATAGCCGGGGCGCAAGAAAGAAAACACCATGCAACCAATCCTAATTAATAGAAAAGAATTTGTGGTCTATTTTGAATCTGTAGGATTTTATGCTGCAAATCAAAAAGGTAGCTATTATTGGGTATTTACACCTGATCTTACCAAAGCAAAAAAATATAAAACTATTGAAGGTGCCAGTCTGTTAACTGATCGAGCAGTGAAAATTAGTGCTCATGCGGTTCATCAAAAAGAATTAGGAAATATTTTTGGTTACGAAAAAAAAGTCTGTTTACATTCTCCCCTAATTTATGAAATAGGACCTAATGGATTAACTGACACTACCCCTATATCTCCGGTAGATGTTAGACCTAAACGGGTAAAAGATATGGAAAAAGAATCTATTGATATGGACGCTTTATTTCAAGATTTCAAAATTGAAGATTTGAAGAGCGCCCCGGAGGAACATTAAGGAACGCGGTTAAACTTCGTACAACAAATGCATGGCGGGGAGTACCCCCAAATGCGGAGTACCGCACTTCGCCATGCATCGGACGTTGCACGCAATAGGCCGCGAACCATAAATGGAGTCACGAATGGATAAATTATCAAGGGCAGTTATTACAATCGAAGTTTATTTAGCTTTATCAACCAATAAGCGCGTGCTTGCGGCATGGGGAACCATTCGTGAAGCATTAGGGGAGTCGCGGCCTACAGTTCGGTCGAAGCTCCCCGCGCAACAGGCAAAGGTTAAAATCTGCCCGCTTAATAAACGTGGCACTTATCGTATTTGCAAACAATGTCCGGGTATCAAAGGTATGGAGTTTTGCAAGGTGTAATCGGGCAGACTTCAACCGTTTGCCAGCGTTGGCCAAAATAAGCCGCGTTGGGAACGGTTATTATAGCCCGGCGCAAGAGGGGAAAAATGAAAGACGAATTTACTCAGGGCTTCATCTGTGCATGTGCGGTAACACTCCGGAACCACGGCTGCGATACGATTGTGGCGGATACACTTATTTGCTGTGGCCCTGTGTCTGTTGATCGGTATCGAAGGCTCGGTGTTGACGAGTATGATATAGACGCTCTTTTGCCTATTATCAAGGAAGCTAAGAGGAAGAGCGCCGGGAGTACACTGCGGAAACGCGGTTTACATCGGCCAACAAACCAAGTGCGGCGCAAAGCCTAAATCGTGAGGACACGACTTCGCACTTGGTCGAACGTTGTGCGCAATGGGCGCGGAACCATATTGTAAAGGAGCGCTTTATGCAGTATCGAAGTGAGGCGTATTCTTGCCCTCTCGATGAGGCTAGACAACATTGGCTTGATTATCTCGACTCTCCTGACTCTATAAATATTGGATTGTGCGCTCAATTTACTGTGGAGGCTATCAACGACGCGCTCCTTAATAAAAGGGAGTCCGCGCCCACAGACGCACAACAAACCAATGGCGGCGCTTCGCTAAATGGCTGAGGCCACTTCGCCATTGGTCGGACGTTGCACGCAATTGCCCGGCAACCATGTTATAGGCGGCTGGGCTAACATTAGAGGTGTTAAGTGAGTGATCATTATGTACAAAAGTGTGAGCAGTGCGGGGCAGTAGTTGCTCAATGTAGGTGTATGGCGTGCGACAAAACGGTCATTGTCAAGGGGCTTTGTGCCAAGTGTGCCGCCCAGCCGCAGGACAAGGGGAGTGCCGGGCAACAGTCCGCTTCGCCGTGCAACAGGCCAAGTACGCCATGCTCTACTTGCGGCGGTTCTGGTATGAGCGTGGTGTGGAATTTCTGTCCGGAGTGTGGTCGTAAGTTGTAAGGTCACGGCGCACATTGGCCGAACCGTTGTAAGAAATTTATGCCACTCTGAAATTCAGATGTTGGCGCAAAAAAGGAGAAAGTATGAAAGTAGCAGCGGTTCAAAAAAGAATTAAATATCTTCAAAGTGAAATTAAGCAGCTACAACAAGCTAAAAAAACATTAAAGGAAGATGACGCTTCTTTATATGGAGATATAAGTAGGGTAATTGAACGTCATCTTCGGGCAGGCGATCCATATAACATAGCTACTCGTACAGCTCTTTTCGATCCTATTATGAAAGATATTAAACCGTTAATTGACAAAGCAATGCGCCAACGGAAAACTAATGAAGTGGCATAAACATCTTACAACAGTGCCATGCTAAAATAAAAACAGGATTTAGTAGCAAGAATATTATAGGTTTTTACTTCAGCATAGCACGGACGTTGGGTGAAATTCTCACCTGATATTTATTTTATTAGAAGGAGGCGGACGGTGAAATGCATCAAGGGGCAGTATCGGTGTAGTCGAATAGGTTATAGTGGTGGTAAGGAGTGCTGTGGATATTTACTGGTGGTAGGTGAAACAAAGTTTATTGGTTCAACCGGCATCATCAATGAACCATGCCCTCTCCCAGCCGCCACAGAACATTATGGAACGGGTGAGAACATCACCCAACAGCCGCAGGAATGCAATGCGGTTAAATCATAACGTGGGCGTACCGCACTGCATCCGTGCGGCAAACGTTGTAAGAAATGCTCACCATCTTGAGCTTATAGGTGGGCGCAAGAAAGGAATAAATATGGCGAAGTGTGAACTTGAGTGCTGGTATCTATATCCCCACCGTTTAACTAACCGTGAAGGTTATAGGTGTCACTGTCCTCCACATTGTCCAGCACACTGTGGTAATTGTAAAACAGATTGTAAAGTTTCCAAAATTAATGAGTGGTGTGCAAAGTTTGAAATGAAAGATGCGCCCACAGAACAATAAGGAAATGGTGAGCACATCTTACAACAGACAAATGGTGACGCAAAGCCTAAATCGTGAGTACACGACTTCACCATTTGTCGGACGTTGTGCAAAATGTAAAGGTGCTTTTATGGTTATAGGCGCAAACAATCCCCGCGAACTTGGCCCGCCCGACGGTGCAACTTTAGCGAATATCGGGCTATGGGGCTACGAGTTGAGTGCGTTTGCGCTGAACGCTATGGAGGCACCTTTACACGTCGCACAACAGGCAAAGTAGTGCCATGAGTACACGGCATACGTTTGCCCGGACGTTGTACGCAATTAATTTTTCTTTGGAGGTTATAGATGGCGGCAAAGAGCTTTGTAGATTTTATCCAATGGTATAGGTTAGAGTATGACTGCGATCCCGATTTTCTGGCGGTCTGGAATGCCGCCACTTTGTTTATGGAAGAAAAATTAAAAGCGCACAACATCAGCGTTATGCCATGCGCTTACTGTGGCCCTGATATACGGTATCCAGAGATCATACAGTTTTGTCCGTACTGTGGGCGTAACCTGCGCACGGCATAACACTGAAAACGTTGTACGCAATAGTTGGCAAGATCATTTTTATAGGAGGTTGACGCATGAGCAAGGCAACATACATTATCGGTTTTCCAATCATTTCCAAACTGATTCGTGGACATACTGTTGAGTTGGAAGATGTTTGCTTTATCCCTGATTCTCAGCTTTTTAACGAGTCGAAAAACAACTATGGTTGCGTATCATTCGAAGATGCGTCAACCTCAAAATCTTTGGAGTTGCCAACAAAAGCGCCCAACAGCCATTATACGGCGGCGCTGTGTAAACGATGTCCATATAGTGGTCAATGTAAGTCTGGTGAGCAACCTGGCAGTAATCATTGTTTTGCAGTATTACAGCGCCTCAATCCGCTCGAAGCAGCGGACTGCGTATAATGGCGGACGTTGGTTGCAATAAAGCAGCCATTTTAATTTGAAAGGCGGTTGGCATTATGGAAACTATCATTATTGCTTTCCAATTATTTCAAAACTTGTGCGCGGCCAAACTGTTCAGTTGAGTAACGTAGCGTTAATTCCAGACGATCAGCTTTTTAATGAATCAAAAAACATGGATTGTTGCGTTCAGTTTACGAAGCCAACCGCAGAAAAGCATGGAGTGGCTGCTTTACAGACAACCAACAGCCAAAGGTTGGCCGAAGCGGCGCAAATTAATCACGCGCTGAAGAACTTGGAATCAAATGACCAGCGTATGGAGTTTTTAAGCGACTGTTTTGCTGGTATCTGTCGGCATTGCGGTGAGGTAACGGAGTCTTGTTATTGTATGCGCGATGATTAACTTCAACCATTTGTCTCGTTGTATGCAATTTTGTGGCAACCATTTTGTAGGAGGGTGATTATGGATTTTGGTGCAATTTTAACAGCTATATTTATAGTTGGGGTTGTAATGTTATGTCAAGCATCGTTTTGTGAAAATCACCCTCTTTATGGGAGAGTGCCACAAAACAGCACACAACAAACACAGCCCAAAATTACCGAAGACACTATAGTAGTAAAAATTATTAATAGTCGGTAACTTCGGGCATGTGTCAAACGTTGGCCGAAACTTCAGTCACCGAGGAGAATTTGTATGGCCGCATCAACCATAGAGCAGTATCTCGCGTCCTGCTGTCATCTCGAACACTACCACGATCTGATACGCGAGGGGTGGGAGGCGGCCAAACGTGCGGAGGCGGTTTCTTCCGCATCGGCCAACAACGCAAGGGACGAAATTGCCGCTCTTGTCTCGCACTATGATAATCGTAACGATAACGGGTCTTTTATGAATTACATTGGTTCTCGCATCGAAGCAATGCGGCAACTGTCGCCCGTTGCGTAACCGTTAGTTGCAATTTGTGAAAGGAGCGATATTATATGGCAAATTTCAGAACATTTGTGTTTAGTAGTTGCGATTGTGATTGTGACATACTCCAAGGTGGTGACGGAGTGTATTTCAAATTTTCCGACACTAAGGAGCTTTCACAAACAGACAACCAACAGCTAAAGACTGAAACCTTGCGCTGTAAGGAATGTGAAACGTACTATGGTACTGCTTACGAAGATTTACACAAATGTCGTAACTGTGTGTGGTATCCAGATGTTCACGACTATTTTATCCAGCGCAAGGCATCAGCCGTTTAGCGCACGTTGTAAGAAATTCGCCCCGCTTGAGAATACTTAGGCGAGCGCGAAGAAATTAAAGCTCTTTGACATCGTAGCGCTAAATAAGTGCCAATTTTTTGGCGTCCTGCATAGACAATATAGAAACATCCAAATGAGCTTTAGAGCTTGGGCCTATCCATGCGTTTGCTTTAATGTTTTTTAATCCCAGTTTTTTTACAAGATCGTTTAATATTTGTATCGTATTGTCATTACGTACAAAAAACGTAGATAGTTTTGTTGCGGTAATATTTTTAGATTCATCTCCTGTATTAACACTGCTAGGAAAAATTGGTTCGTCCTGTAAAGGAAGTCCATATTTTTTCAATAGTTTTTCGAGATTTTCTATACCAACAGACACTACTGCACCAGTGTTATCATAAATGTCTTTAACCCATTTACTCCGAATATTTGTAGGGGCTTTTTTAATGTCCTCTAAAAGATCCGCAATCTTATCGATCTCATAGGCTTCTTTGATGAGACCTTTAGCTTCAAGAGAGTCAGCGACAGCATCGAGCATGGAAGAAATTTTGGATAGCATAGACAGGGCTCCTTTAGACGGTAGATTGAATAGAAGTGACTATATTAATAGAATATTAAGACGCGCTCGCAGGACACTAAAGAGGCGGGGCGAACATCTTACAACACAGCAAGGGATGCCAGAAACGCAGGACATTAAGGATTAATTTTATTATAGGCGTTTCCAGACGCGGTGCATCGTGCGACCAGGAAAGGCAAAAGACAGCAACCCTCCTAACAATGCATTCAACCGGACGGAAAACCACCGGTTAATGCGTCGTTAGAAAGGGATGAAAAATGATAGATCCAACGAGACTACTGACAGAACTTCCATTAGTAAGGAAATCTATGGCACTGACAATATTCGGCATCCTATTTATAGGCTTTATGACATGGGGAGTTAAATTTCCGTTTATTATCGATGACCCCCTATGGTGGAAACTTATAGTGGGTATAGGATTAAGCGGATTTGTTTCTTATCCTATAGACGTACTATACAGACAGAAACCGTGGCTGATACCTGGTATGAATATTCTATGGCATAAAAACAGATACACACCACACTGCGCTTCCTGCAAAAACCTATTAACCACAGGTGAGGCTGAAAATCTTCTTACATGTTCCTGCAGAAAAGACATTATCTATTTACGTTTCAACGGCTGTCCCATAACTCTGACAGAAGCAAGAGAGAAAATAAAAAGCTATCTAAATAAACACCGGTCAGCCGAATACATCCCTTTCTAACAAATCGTTCAACCATGACGGGCTAAAACGCCCGCAGGTTAACGAAGCGTTTGACAATGAAAGAACAAAATCGATATGGATATCGACATATATAAATGGTGGGAGTGTGAGCGAAAAAAACAATATTGCTCCAAAGAAGCAGCTGTCCGTAAAGTAAAATCCGCTAAAAAACGCGGCTACACACTCCACGAATATCAGTGCCCAAACTGTCATAAGTGGCATATCGGGCACCACTCACAAAACATGGCGACCACATGAGAACAGAGGCTGCCTATATAAAAAAAGAATTAAATAAAAATATTTGATATATTCGTTTAATAAAAGTATATTAAAACTGTCGTCGAAACAACCATTTTTAATCAAGGAGGTCTCTCATGTCGATGGATGTTACTATTAGAGCGAAAATCCAGGAGTTAGTCAACAAAGAAGAAATGTTCACGTCAGTCGACATCGCCAATGCGATTAAAAGAGATGGTATCTGGATACGTAACCGGGAAATACGGAACTGGCTCCATGCAAATGCTAATGATCAGGCATTGTTCGGAGATTACGTACATACCAACATCGATGTCTGCGGCGGTAACGCGCAGGCTACCCTCTATCATCCCACTCTCAAAAATCCGGATGACTATACCGCACGGGATCAAGTTTCACTAACTCCTGATGAGGTAAAAGACATCCAAAAGAAAGTGGCAGGGACTCCTAATGCTAGCGCCACTCCCGACATTACCACGATCCTCAGCAATACCGGCTCACCGGATCTGTGCAAAGTCATCAAATCCAAAGACCGTATCAAAATCCCGGGCGAAATAACAAGGAAACTCGGTCTCAATCCCGGCGATCGTGTGGATCCGGCGCTCATCAAAACGCATACAGTGATTACAAGGGACCTGTACGTTAATTCAGACTACAGAATCAGCATTCCTAGATCCGCCGTTAACTGGGCTCCGTCTCCTGTGAAAGTCATGCTCAAAAATGGCGAGGTCGTATTCGATAAGGCCTGAAGAATGATAAAAATAGAACTCACTAACGGCGATATCCTGCGGATGAACCTGAAAAACAGGTCGAGAGAAAAAACTCTCAGGGCTGCCTGGTATGCCATGAGCGATATATCAAACCAAAAAGATAAAATGTTTAAAATCACGTCCTATACTGGGAATGAATACAGGTTCAAAGTCAGGGAAATAAAAAATTGTGAATATAGCCCTACCATTTTCGATAACAGCATCCCTGAAGTGCAAAAGCCTGCACCTATTCCCAGGAAAATATACGAAAATTCTATCCAAATCTCTCCTAAAAACAGTACGGAACTCGCTAACGTCTTACAAAAAATGGCTACAGATATATTTGATTCGATCCCAGAACTACACAAACGTAATATGTTCATTTTTTTAGAGGCAATAGAACAACAAAACATACCTATTAATTTAACGGACCCTGCTCTATTGAACATAACCGCCGACGCCATGAAAGAAGAAGATCCTCAGAAACTCATGCAGCACATCAAACGATATATCGATTGCTGGCGCAGCAAAAAATAAATTTCACATTTTACTTTAAATCTGTAATACATAAAAGTATATTGAATGGGATAGAAAAATACTGCCCTCAGGAATAATAATGGCATTACATTATCTCATAGGTGACGCTACCGAGCCCGTCCTCAAACCCGCGGTAATTTGCCACGTCGTGAATGATTGTGGTATATGGAAAAGCGGTTTCGTGATAGCTCTCAGCAAAAAAAGCACTATCCCAGAGGAATGCTATCACTCTCTCTGCGATGAGAAAAAAGATCAAGGTAGCTCTGTCTTTTTAGGGACTATTCAAATCACTACTTTTTTTAATGGTATCGTGGTAGCAAATATGTACTGTCAGCATGGTATACGCCCTAAAAATGGCATACCAGCTTTAGATTATGATGCTCTCAGGAAATGCCTCACCTCACTCTACGGCTATGCTGAACGATCCGGTTGTACTGTGCACGCCCCCAGGATAGGCGCTGTCAGATCAGGCGGTTCCTGGTCAGAGATTGAAAAAATTATTCTAGAGAGGATAAAAGTAGAGACCTATATCTATACACTACCAGCAGAAAAAAATCAATGGCCTGACACAAAATACGAAAATGATAGTATGACGAGTAGCCCGGCTGTCGATGTCGACCTCAATTCCGTGTTTAAATAGGGTGTGTATATTATGCGTATAATCGAAACAAATAAAATAGCTACCAGTAAATACCTCGATTTCAATTAGACGGAATATGAGGACCGCTGTGGTAAGATAAAGAAATGGACCTGGGCTCAGCGTCCAGGTAACACGAGTGCTGTGGTGGTCGCGGCTACTGTCGGCGACAATTTAGTGCTGATAAAAGAATATCGAGTACCCCTCGGTGGTTACATTTACGAGCTACCCGCGGGACTCATAGATCCCAATGAGAGCCCTAAAGAGGCTGGTATACGTGAGTTTCATGAAGAGACGGGTCTGACTATCACTAAAGTGTTAGAGGTATCTCCTCTGGTCTGTAACAGCCCTGGGCTATCCGACGAATCGGCGATTTTTATGTTTGCTGAGGCGAGTGGATCTCCGAGTGAAGCTAAGCACGAGGCCTCAGAGGACATCGAGGTGATGCTATACAGTAGAGCTGCCGTACAGGATCTCATGGCAGATCCTGACGTGAAAATAGGAGCGAAGGCTTATCTGGTATTTCGGCAGTTCGTGAAGTACGGAAAACTCTGAAAGGATAGGTATCTATGTTATTCGACATTAGTGGTGCACAGATCACCAGTATCCCCCATAAAGAGGATTACGACCGCTGGGTCAAAAATCTTTCACAGGCTGATTATGACGGTGTGGTCGAGGCTATCCATAAAGCTATAGAAGGCAAAGAGATTTTCAACGCCAGCTTTATCCCGGGTACAGTTTGGACCTATACACCATTTCAACCTCTTTATATAGCCTGTGGAGAGAATGAAGAGCATGCCGGATTCCTCTATGGGATTATGTGCTGGATAGCGGTGCAGCGTCATTCAGAGGAGTGGGTATGCTACAAAGACTCAGAAAGTAGCATAGGTCGAGGATGGACCTATTTTCGTAGGAAAAAAGTCAGACCATTGTCGTTTGATAAATAACATACAAATCTCAACGAAGGAGCTACAGATGGCTAAAAAAGTGGTACTGCTGATCATCGACGGTCAAGTGGATTTCTGTGACCCGACTGGCAACCTTTACGTCAAAGGTGCGGACAAGGACATGGAAAGATTGGCAAAAATGATCACCCGTTGTAAAGGTGATATCGACGACGCAATTTGCACGCTTGACAGTCATCACCTCGTTCATATCGCGCACCCTATCTGGTGGGTTGACGAAAACGGAAACCACCCAAATCCATTTACGCTCATCACTGAAGCGGATGTTCTTGGTACTCGCCCCAAATGGAAAGCTTTCAACCCTGGCTATCAGCAGCGGTCGGTAGAGTACGTACAAAGTCTGCAGAAAAACGGACGTTATGTTCTCTGCGTGTGGCCGCCACATTGCTTGATTTCCGGGAAGGGATACGGTTTACAACCAGTGCTTTTTGATGCCCTGCTGGAGTGGGAGAAGCAATTCGCTGCTGTGAATTATGTGACCAAAGGTTCGAACATTTTTACAGAGCATTACAGCGCCTGTCAAGCAGACGTTTTTGATCCGGAAGATCCTAAAACGGGGCTCAACACCGATTTGATAAAACTTCTTCAGGATCCTGATGTCGCCCTTATCGGTCTCGCAGGAGAAGCCAGTTCACATTGCCTAGCTAGCACTGCGCAGGACGTCGCCAACAACTTCGGTGAGGAGAACATCAAAAAGTTCGCTCTAATCGAGGATGCTTGTTCACCCGTACCGGGATTTGAAAAGTTCGCAGAAGATTTCATCAATAACATGACCAAACGTGGAATGAAAGTGACCACGTCAGACAAATTCTTGAAGTAATACAGTCAAAAAACATACTATATAATATTTAAATAGGAGATTCAAATCATGCCGAAACTCATGGGTCAGAACGCAATGCAGACTCACCAGACTCTGCACAATTTCAATTTCAGCGCCGTCGACGTGAAGTCGCTCGGTGCCTCAGAATACACGATCGTAACGATCGCCCAGGACACGAGTAGTTCCGTGACAGATTTCAAAAAAGCCATGGAAGACACGCTCAAACAGATCCTCGAAGCCTGCAAAAAATCTCCGAGATCCGAGAATCTTCTGCTGCGTCTGGTGGAGTTCAATAGCGACATTGGAGAGCTCCATGGCTTCCGGGAACTCAAAGCTATCGATCCCGCTGAATACGATGACATCCTCAAACCCCGCGGCATGACCGCCCTCTATGATGGTGTATTGAGCGCTACTGAGGCTGTAGAGGTCTATGGAAAGAAATTAAGTTCCATGGACTACCGGTGTAATGGAGTAATTTTCATTATTACTGATGGCTGTGAGAATGCCTCTGTCAACAAAGACCCAGTAGAGCTCAAAAAAGCATTCGGACGAGTGCGCACGAACGAGACCCTCGAATCCCTCCAGACGATCCTCATCGGAGTCGGCACGGACCCTCAGGTCATGCAGATTCTCCAGGATCTGCAGCAAGCTGCGGGCATCGATCAGTTCGTGGATATGGGGGCGGCGACCCCGGCGAAACTCGCCAAGCTGGCGGCATTTATCAGCAAGAGTATATCGTCGACTAGCCAGGCGTTGGGTACCGGTCAGCCATCTCAACCACTCACGTTCTAAAGTAGGCCTGTTCGACATTTCTATCGGGCAGGCATCTCATTTTTTGAGGTGTCTGCTATTGTTTTTTGTGAATGATGAAGACCTGTTTAAAAAAGCTATCGCTATTTGGCGATTGCAGCTAGGAAGATAACAACACGAAATACTAGGGATAATTAAATGATATCATGGCTGGAAAAATAAAAACATAAAAGGATATGGGGATGGCTTTCGTAAAGCATGAATTTCATTGCTCCGGCGGCTGCGGTAAATATTTCGATTTCGTTTTAAATATGTCCCTCAACGGTAGCTACCGGTTACACTGCCCCAACTGTGGGCATATTCATTATAGAGTAGTGAAAAACGGGCATATTACCGAAGACAGATTTACAGATAGCCCGGACTCTCTGACAATAGAGGATTTATTCCCTATGAAATCCTCGTGCCGTGATTATCAAAAAGATAAAGCAGAAGATCTGGCATGCTCTGCGGATGAGCGGGGGCTCCGCGGTTTCATGCATCGTTTATGGAAAGAACGATTTTCAGGCCAGATGGTATAATAATAGATCAATAAAAACATAGATAAATATACTCATAATAAAGACAAACATGAATCATTATTAAACAGCTAAAATTAAAAAATGAAAAATAAAGAAAACTACACGGCAGAAAAACACCAAATAAAAAAGAATGATCCTCTCTGGAAGGAACTGGATACTCTCTCCTATAGATCTAAAAATCTATATAACCAGGCTCTTTATAGAGTACGGCAGCATTATTTTAATACTCGGAAATATCTGTCCTATAACGAAGTCCAAAAGCAATTACAAAAAGAGAATCAAATAGACTATGTATCTCTAAACACCAAGCTATCTCAGCTAGTTTTAAAAAATTTAAATCAAAATTTTCTGTCTTATTTCGCATCAATAAAAACCTATAAAACAGACCCGTCTAAATATAAAGCCCCTCCAAAAGTGCCGGGATATTTAGATAAAAAAGGTAGATATCTCGTAGAATTTAATATACAAACCATAGGTAAAAAAGAGCTGAGAAATAAAATACTAAAGTTAAGTGGCACTCATAGTCATATAAAAATACAAAATGATATAATAATTTTGAATAAAGTGCGTAAAGGTAAACCAATAAAAACATTATCTTTAAAAAGTGTGAAAGTGGTGCCCTGTAATGATTCATACGAAATAATAATAACGCATGAGCTCCCTATTAAAAAAGAGAAATCCAAAGAAAAAGATCCCAATAAATGCGGGGCTATAGATTTAGGAGTAAACAATTTAGCTACTGTCACCACGAATATAAAAGGAGTGAGACCTTTTATTATAAACGGGAGACCGGTCAAATTCATAAACGCTTATTACAATAAGTCATTATCCGAACTAAAATCAGAGGAGGACAAAACAAAATCAAAGAGAAAAAAGAAGAGGATTCGGAGAGAGATTGAGAAGTTGACGAGGAAGAGGAACAATAAGATTAATGATTACATGCATAAGTCTTCTACTTTATTGGTTAATCAATTAGATTCCTTCGGAGTTTCGACTATTGTTATAGGTCGGAATGAAGATTGGAAACAAGAGATCAATATAGGTTCAAGAAGCAACCAGAATTTTTATTTTATTCCGCATTACGGTTTTATAAAGAAAGTGCAGTACAAATCTGACAGAAAGACAATTTCAGTAAAGTTAAATGAAGAATCCTATACTTCTAAATGTAGTTTTTTAGATTTTGAGGAAATTTGTAAACACGAAAACTATTTAGGTAGAAGGATTAGGCGAGGGTTGTTTAAGTCATCTGAAGGTTTGTTGATTAATGCGGATGTAGCGGGATCTGGGAATATCTTAAGAAAAGGAGTCGCCGGTGCCCTCTCCCAGTGGGAGAGGGCGGAGGTGATACAGGGTTTTGTAGTTAGCCCAGTCTGTCTGACGATAGACGATCCTCGGAATGCAGAGGATTTAAGTAGAATTTATAGGCTGACCTAAATGTCTATATTTTTACGAACTATAGATACAGATATTAATAAACCTACAAAAAACTGGAGGTGTACAAATGACGTCAAAGACAATCCCATTCATATCCAGAGGCCCTAAAGCTGACTCAAAAGACGGCAAAATCCTGGATCATGGAGATCTCGGAGATCTCAAATACGAGGTCTATGCCCGGAATGTCATTCATATTTTCAACGATGAGCTGATGTTCCATAAAGACATCGCAATATTCGAGAATGAGATTGAAAAAATAGATTTCTCGAAAATGGCAGAGGGGGAATCTATCACGATCAAAGGGGCCGGGGACACTGACAACCTCATTTTCAAATGTGTAGGTGATGAGATAAAAATCGAACTCACTATGAAAGGATTTGATGTACTCAACAAATTAAAATCTATCCTCAAAAAAAATAATAACGCTTAAATTCTAGAAAGGTAGGCATTTTATGGTAGCAGACATCGCATTGGACAGAAGAATAGTGTGGGATGCCGCTCGTCTGAAAGAGATTGATGAAGCCAAAAAAATGATAATGGATTACAGGCGGTCGGGATATGTCGTACTCAAAAGCGACGGTACTCCGATGGAGCGATTTCATCCCTCTCTCCAGGAAGTCCTCATCAAAGCATTAAAGACCACCAGACGCGTGATGAAGATCCTGGATGTGAACGGTGACACCCGCATCACATGGGATAAAGAAAACGGCAAAGAGGCTTTGGAGGCAAAGCAGAAATTCGAGGACCTCCTGAAACAAGGATACAAAGCCTATAGCGTTACCGCCAGTGGTAACAAAGGCCGGAGGATCGAGGAGTTCGACGTAGATGCCCAGGAAATTCTGATGATACCAGAAACACGGAAAGGCTAGGTAAACTATGAAAAAACCGGTTTCTAAAAAGAAAAAAAGCGGGTGGGGTCTTTCAGACAGAGAATGTCCTAAAAAAGCCCTCAGTCTGACTGCTTCTGTAGAAAAACTCAAGGAATCTATACAAGATATCAAAGCCGTACGTACAGACATGCGACTGACTATCAAAGATCTTCTAAAAAGCATCCTTGATAATAGCTCTGTATGCGCAAAAATAGAAAAACTGACCGAAGCTAAGAAACTCGCAGAGTTTGTGGGAGACCAGGTCATTCTAACTCTTTTCCAACTGAATTCCTCAAGTGAGATATCTCTTTCTGATACGGAGAAAGCCCTTAAAATTAGGAATGTGGCGATAAAAGCTATCCGCCATTATTTCAAAATTAATTGTGCTACTCCATTACCCGACATAAACGAGTCTATGGCACGTAGATTAATAGACATGTCGGGTTTTGACACTGTCGATGTACCACAATGAGGTGGCAAATGATCAAAAAAATTATATGTTTCCTGTGGGGGCATGTCTATACTGCAAAAGCGGCTACCGGCAATATACTCATATTGAAAAATTTTATAACTGGCGATGAAGGACCGGTGAGTCTATATAAATGGGAGCCTTTGGAGTTTTGCCCTCGCTGCAGCAAACCTAACCCTCATTATGCTGAATGGAAAAAGAAAAACGCAGAATGGGATGATTATAGAATGGCAAAACCACAGCCTCGTCCGGGAATGACCTTAAATGAAGGCCTTTTACCAAATCACAAATAAAATAGGAGTGCATTATGGGTGGCTCAAATAGCAGCACAATTAGCGGTCTTAGATTCCATATCAATGATGCAGAGGATGCAGTCCATGTGCATGACGACTCTGCCTCACTCAAATTCGAACTCGACAAAAGCTCTTTCAGAAAAGAGGCGAAAGATGCTTTGGAGAGTCTGAAAAAAGGCTCCGGGACAGTAGCTATAAAAGGGAAAACGAACACCTCCCTCTATCTTATGAATGATGAGGGATCCTATGGCATATTTCTGTCGAATGGATCCGGTGTCAAAAATGAACTGGAAAAATTTCTGAAAGGATGCTAAAAAATGGCAGTTACGACATTAACGACAAATTGTATTAGAGGTAGTACCTACGATGTAGGTACTACTTTAGGATGGGATATTGGCACTACCAATAGCCCTTCTATTTTAAATAGCGTCTCTTCGTGCACTAACTATACTATTCCAGTACAGGACTGGGACTACACAAGCTCGGCTACTACTGGGACGTATGATTTAGGAGATCGCACTTGGACTAATGCTATTTATGCAACTAATAAATATTCTACTCTTACTAATGGATTTACTGGTTATGATATCAATAATTTCTATGGATTAAATGATTGGAATGCTTACGGATGGGAAAAGAATCCGACTGCTCTAAAAAAGTCAAAAATTAGGGCCAATCTCATTGTAATCACAAAATCAAGAGCCTGCCCAATAGCTGGAGCCTCTCCCGCGGAACAAAAAGCTCTCGATACTCTACGTGAAATGATCTCTGAAAGTGATTACCGGAAATACATAAAACATGGATTTTTAATGGTTCGCGGATCTGATAGGGATATGTATCAGGTATTCCGGACTCAGAGCCATACAAAAGTATGGCGTGATGGTAAAGTAATCGAAGAAATATGCGTCCGTATTAAAAATTCTAACGTACCTCCCACCGACAATGTCATAGCATTCAAAACTCTTATCGAAATAAACTCAGAAGCGTTCAAATTAATGGGCAATAGATTTCCTATAGCTGATCGTCAGCGCTTCATAACTAACAACGTATACAGGCTGGCAGCATGACCGGCACACGAGTATTTAGTGATACTGCATTAAGCAGGCATCCAAAATTTAGCATTGCATGTGAATGCATGGCGGATGCTATATATAAATTAGGCAAATCATTGCCTACCTATGGAATACAAATAGATGAGTTTGCAAAATCCAAAAAGCAATTTACAGTCTCTCCTGCAATAATGAAGCATCTAAATACCGTGTTCCGGAAAGAGCTCTATTATCCCAACAGAGATCTTACTAAAACATTACCAAAGATAGATCCTACGTTTATGGGAGTACCAATTAAAGTAGATCCTGTCGCTCATCACACTACATTTGGGATAGACATAATAACTTTAGACACTCGTGTACAAGATCGTACTTTACGAATATCCCAAAGTATACCTTTTTATTACAATATTACAGAAGCTATGGGATTCGGCGGTTTAACTATAATAGTAAAATCAAGAGCGCAGCTACCTATAGGTTTTAGGCCAAACGAACTTACGGCTCTAAACACACTAAGAGAAATGATATCAGAAACCGACTACCGTAAATATATAAAATACGGGTTTGTGCTCTGCAGAGCTCAAAGTGGAAAAACCTATCAGATTTTTAGAGATGACCGCCGTATAAACGTATGGGATAAAGGTACAAAAATAGAAGAGCTCTGTGTGAGATTAGCTGACTCCAGTATACCTCTCACTGATAAAGTAATAGCTCTGAAAACTATGATAGAAATCTCAGAGGAAGAAATACACAAAATCAGCAATATATTTCCAATGATAAAGAAGGCAGCATAGCTATGACGGATGCCCAGATATTCTCTAAAGCCGAATGTCCTGTAGCGAGCAGGATCATTAATGCTTTCACAAAGATAGAATCTACTGATAGACGAGTGACTAAATTGGTCATGCCTCCAAAAGCTTATAAAGCGCTGCGCTCAGAGCTGGATTTCAATTTGTATATTCAGGACATACCTCCAGACCAGATGCTTACATTCGCCAGGGCATTCAAACGTGAAATCACTCTCGATGGAGTATCTTCCGGGTTTGATACTAAAAGTGACCTATGGGGCGCTCGAATAGTTCTAGGTAATCGTTTTATGGCACTGTCTGATGAGGCTCAGATAGCACCCATGTCTGTTTCCATTCCATATAGTGCGTTCATGGGTGGATTGACTGTGATAGTAAAATCCAGGGCACGTACCGAATTCTTTGGAAGTCCGAAAGAACAGAGAGCTCAAGAAACTCTACGAGAGATGATTTCTGAGAGTGATTTCAGAAAATATTTGAAATACGGCTTTATTCTTGTCCCAGGGCAAAGTGGTAAAATTTACCAGATATTTGCACAGGGTCGTACTAAAGTCTGGGACAAAGGTATTCTGCTGTCTGAAATCTGCATCATGTTTAAGGACTTCGGTATACCTCCTACAGACAGAGCTATAGCACTGAAAACACTAGTGGAGTCCTCTGAGGAAGAGTTTTATCGTATGGGCAACGTATATAAAATGAAAGAAGCAGCGTAATTTTATGGAAATGCCTCTTTCTACAGGATCAATACTAAACATCCCTGACGCCGCGGCTGCTAGCATGCCTCCATCTACTCCTGAGAACACAGCAGTAGATACAGGATTCAATACTAATTGGCCTAGGATCGCTCTTTCCCATGTCCGTAAATCTAAACTTACTATAGAAATTGCACCCAATGAAAATGGATTGGCTAATCTCATTGGGCAGCCGATGACTGAACAGGCACAAAGAATGGCCATGTATTATATCAACGAATCTTTTCAGAATTGGTGCACTACTAACAGCATACACCCGGCTAATGCTACAGGTCACATAAATCATGTGAATCAATACATCACAGAGCACGTAGCGCATGATGAAACTCAGGATAATTTCATAGTAGAAAATCGGGTACGTAATTATGATGTAGGTCTAAATGGTTGGATTTCCGATTATGCTTTTAACAGGCACACTGGTACGATAGAAGCTACCGTCAATGTAGCTGAGCTGTCTTGTCAAGAAACTATACAAGATGATATCACAATGAATTTTAGACCCATAGATCCAGCCAATGTCAGAATGATGGAAACTCGGTGGATTGATGGGCACATACAGATAGTAGATTCCTGTGATAATTTTTCTGACGTAAAAGAGATAGCAGAGATGAATAAGTTGCCTCTTAAAAGAAGAAAACTCCGCAATAATTTAATAACAAATGTAAAAAGTCGTGCAGACTATACAGGGCTCATAGGTTATACTGCATCAGAGCAAAGAGCCCTCGACACACTCCGAGAGATGATATCTGAATCTGATTTCAGGAAATATTTGACGCACGGTTTTATACTGGTTCAGGGAGCCAGCGGTTTGACTTACCAGGTCCCACGTAGAAAATCTCACACTAAAGTCTGGGACAATGGGCAGCTGGTCGAAGAAATATGTGTCCGCATATCAGATCCGAGGATACCTCTTACTGATAATGTCATAGCATTTAAAATCCTTTTGGAATCTGATGAAAATGCATTCAGACAGCTAGGTAATGTTTATAACATGAAAAAACAGGCGGCCTGATAGGATATAAATTATGAATGCCGATTCCTATTTCGAAATAGGTTACTCTCATAAGGTCTGTGAAGACTATGCTCTGGCAGGTGTACAGGACAATCTCGCCTACGCCATAGTATCCGATGGGTGCTCCTCCTCCAAAGATGCTGACGTAGGAGCACGTCTCCTGGCGCATATCAGCCGGGATGCCCTACTCTATCTATATCACAGAAAATTGCTCTATGACCCTCATTTCCTATCCGATTCTTTTAGGGCTACTTTTGAGGAGATCATTATAAAAAAGTGCCTGGAGGTAAAAGAGACCCTACGGTTCCCGTGTGATACTTTTGATGCTACACTTTTGGTAGCCGCGAGTATAGGAGATCATTTTAAAAAGAAAATTTTGTTCTCGTGGGGCGACGGCTATTTTATTTTAAAAAGGCCTAGCGGTGCTATAGATACCATATCATTAAATTATGAATCAAACGCTCCATACTATCTTTCTTACGAGCTGTCTCAGGACAAACACAACAGCTATGCTGATGAGTATGGTACTATGCCTTTGAATAAAAGTATAGGGCGTATAGAAACAGATGGCACCGTTATTGTCGTGGACTCCGAAGTAATATCACCGGTCATGCAAAAATCTTATTTATCGATAATGGGAGGCGGTGTCGATGTCACTCAGATTATAGCGTCGAGCGATGGTATCGGGACCTATGAGGATGATCCTCGGGTACAGCCTCCGACAGGGACGGAGCGTCAAAAGTATCCGGCTCATGCTATAATACCCGATCTCGTATCGTATAAAAATCCTGTGGGTGAATTCGTGACTCGCCGCATGAACCGACTCAGGAAGGAGCATATGGATGCACACATCATCCATCAGGATGATGTGTCATGTGCAGCCATCAATTTCGTTTAATCAATAATCTCAGCAGTCCGAGGAGACAGAAAAATGCCGTATACGACAGTTAAAGAAGATGTAGACGTTGAATGTGATGAATATACCTGTAAGCAGTGTGAGGATGGAGTTTGTACCTATGATGGAGATGTAAATGATATAGAGCCTAATAATAAAAAACTATGTCCTGAATACAATTGTTTTTTAAGACCGGACGTAGAGTATAAATTTAAATCTCTTAACCCTACAACGTCACATAAAAAATGATGTTGCGGGAGTCTAGGGAGCTTATTCAATAAAATGAATATGCAGACGTTACAACCAAAGTTTAAGAACGTACCTACGGATGCTTCACTAGTCCGTAGCTCTACAACTCTACCATTAAACAGGGACGAAAGGACCAGTGTGGTAGGGAAAATACTGAGTTGTAACAATCCCGAAGTGAATCTACGGAAACAGGTATCTGGACTTACATTCATTGTACCTGTACTCTCTCTGGAGGGGAGTCCTCTAATGCCGTGCACTCCAACTAAAGATTGAGAAAATTTATAGTACTGATAGTCTGGTTTGGTTGAATTAACTGTCGTTGTAGAAATAAGAACCAAGGAGTTATAACATGGCGGCAAGAGACAGAGATACATACGTACATCGTCAAGGAGTTACGCCCGAGACGGCTTCTGTCATAAGTTCTAAAAATAGAATTTATGCGGTACCTGCGGATAGCACTACAGCCGGTCTCTTTCAGATTGGTGTCATGGCGACATTTGATCCTTCTGAGACACGTGCAATAGAGCCTGTACGTGGTATTGGTTTTGGAGATCATGTCGCTGAGCTGGTTCCTGGAGTTACTGAGCCGATGACTTTGGCTGTCACGCGTACAGCGCAATATCTCTCTATGATCTATCAGGTTTTCGGCTACAAGGGAGGTGTTGACGGGCTAGTGCGTTCTCTGCGTCATCATAGGTGGCCTTTTGATATTGTTCAAGAGCTCATTCTGAGTAATTTGCCGGATGTGGTAGTGCAGGCGATAGAACAGTCCAGTCATCTAAGTAGTATAAGCATGGGTGGTATTAATGCTGTATTGACGTATTATCAGGGATGCTGGATATCTGATTACAGCGTATCATATGCCGCGGATGCCGCTTTAGTGCAGGAGTCCGTAACTGTTAATGTGACTGATATTATCGGTGATACCGCTACTTCATATGATGAGATGACAGATTTGTTTAATTTGGGCGCTCAGTCTAAGATAGTAGATTCAGCTTTTAATCCTAATGTCGCTAAGCGTACTGGAGAGAATGTAGCTAGTGCAGGATTAACATTTCCTAGTATTTAAAAGTAAATTTTCAACGGGGATATCCCCGGGATTTTCATATTTATATAACATATCATATTTTACATTTTATTTTTATATAATATAAAATAATTATCTCATATTACTTCATAAATCCCTCGTTTGCATATCCCCTGCAGAGATTATTTATCTATTGATATTTTTGTCATATCTATAACCATATTCAAAAGGAGCCTCTAAACAGTAACAGAAATGTTATAAAAACTTATAAAAATTTGTAAGCTTTTAAGGTTTCGAGGATAAGCTGGCGAGTAAGCCCTCTGTTTAGGGTGAAGTCCAGCTACGTTAGGTGACCCTAGGACGTCAGAATGTGTCCAGTTCTGAATAATCCGTCGCCAACTTTTCCGAGGACACCAATAACCGGGTAACCGGTCCACCTCTTAAATGAGGATCTTTTATGAAAGTGTTCGTAGTTGATTCAGAAGGAAAGCCCTGTTTACCAACAAAGCCTCGTAGAGCAAAGCAATTGTTAAAACAGGGAAGAGCAAAAGTAAGGCAAGTAGTGCCATTTATTATCCAGCTTAATCGAAAAATTGAGAATCCTGTGGGTTCTTTCGAGGTAGGTGTGGATGATGGTGCTAAATATGTTGGGATAGCTGTTAAGAATACTGTGACTGAAGAGGTTATCTTCCGGGCTCAGCTTGACCACAGACAAGACATAAGTAAAAAGGTAGCGCAAAGAAGAGATTATCGCAAGGCTCGTAGATTTAGATTAAGCTATCGACAACCTCGGTTTGATAATAGGACAGCTAAGAACAAACTGGCCCCAAGTATAAGGCAGAGGAAAGAAGCTGTGGTAAGAGTTATTAAGGATTTAAGGAGAATTATAAATATCGTTAAAGTCACGGTAGAAGAAATTTTCTTTAATCATGCTAAGTATGATTGGGGGAAGTTCTTTTCTTTGGTAGAGGTGGGTAAGAAGTATTTAAGAGAACAGATTGAGTCTATGGGATTGATTTATGAATTCACTAAAGGTTTTATTACTAAAGAGTTTCGTATAGCTTTAGGGTTAGGTAAGGGGCATAGTAATGATGCCTGTGCTATTGTAAATAGTAATAAGATAGATTGTATAGAATATTTTATCAAACCCAGAAGGGCAAAAGTTTGGGAATCTAATCCTACAAAGACTTGTACAGAAAAGAATGGGTTTAGGCATTATGATTTAGTTAAAGTCGTGCATAGGACACGAGGGATTGTTGTAGGATCTATAAGAAGTTTAAAAGCAAACTGTATTACTCTAAGGACTAAGTTTAGTGATAATTTTCCTGTTTCTTATAATAAGACGAGAATTTTACAGAGGTTTGGAGGATTAATCTACACCTATTAGGAGTTGAAAGGACTCCTTGAGAATTTGTAAGAAGATGGTAGCGAGAAACACTCGTTATCAGATTTTTATAAGTTTTCTAAACCAGATTCACATGGGTCTGACTGATGTTTTCCAGGCTATTCAGAAGAGTCTTAGTTCTACAAAATCTGCTGAGATTTCTGGTATTAAATTCGAGATAGGTTTGTTATCTTTTGAAGAGGAGACAAAAACCGATTCTTTTCCTCAGGAAGATATCGAACCTCTAATGTATTACAATAAAATGCGCATACAGACATTATCGTATGCTATAAAGAATATCAACGGAGAACCGGTACCTGCTATAGTTGATGTGAAAAACGGGGATATCGTAGAAAAGAAGCAAGGTTCTTTATTCGTGAAAGAATTTATTTCTACGTTACCGGTCAAAATTGTTGAGCAGCTTTTTGATATCTATATAGATCTCAAAGAAGAATCTGAGGCTGCTCTGGAAAAAGAAATAAAATATAATTGGTTCAAGACGCAGATCGGAAGAGCACACGTCTGAACTCCAGTCACCTT
>OFNE01000003.1_pt1 | contig 54582 bp, 69 predicted proteins | sample 1541961 | NCBI WGS metagenome assembly OFNE01 (sample SAMN04958495, study PRJEB24370) | sediment metagenome | isolation source: lake sediment | place: USA: Lake Hill lake, St. Paul Island, Alaska | collected 2013
AAAATTAAGGACTATATTTATTATAGGTTTTTACTTCAGCATAGCACGGACGTTGTAGTCAATGTTTGCAGAACCATATTATAGGTGGCGCGTAATGGAAAAACCAGAAGTGTACTCGATAATGAAAGTTCATTTAATTGATAGGCTGACTGAGTTGTATAAAACCGACTGTGTTGCCGTAGGTAAAGTTTGCGACGAAGTATTGGATAGAAGTGGAGCGTTGCTTGGCGAAGTAAGAACGCGCCACATGAAATTAAGGAGTCTGCAAACACAGCCTACAACAACCGCAGCTTGCAATGGCGAAGAGTGGTATTAAATTTATTGTTCGCCACAGAAAGCGTGCGGCGGACGTTGTGCGAAATAAACCGTTCTCTGGAGGTTATAGGTGGCGACAAAAGAACAAATTTTCGAGTGGATTAGATATACTTGCGTAACCGATACTGATGCTGAACAAGTGGCAGAGATTGTCGCCACAAAACTGGGGGAAGAAAACGGTTCATCGCACAACAGACAAAGTACGCCATCACAGTGCCCAAATGGGTGTGGTGATTCTTTGCTGATAATTTGTCAAAGTTGTGGGTATACTATCAAGGTAGAATGACGGCGTACATTTGTCGGACGTTGGCTGCAATTTTTCGCGCTCTGAATCTGATAGTGTGGCGGCAATACAAACCAGCGCCCGTCGTGGGCGCTAAAACAGGAGAAAATGGAATGGATAGAAGAGATCAAAGATTTATTAGAATTTTGGAAGAGATGAAAAATTCGTTTTCTGATCAATTCTCGGAAAAATTAAATGAATTAGACAAGGAGTTTTCCATTAAAGGTTATTTTGAAAAATTATCTGTGGGTATGGCTGTACAGAATGATGCGGGTTTGATTGGAGTTGTACAAAAGATAGACGGACCACATTATGTCGTCGTTAAGTACGAACAAAGCACAGAAGTCCATTGTTTAGACGATGCTTGCTTTCATTATGATCCAGTTAAACCTGTATGATTATTCATAAAGTAATCGAACTGAGGAAAGATAAACCCATTAAGCTCTGTACAAAACGTAGGTTAAAAGTAACTCGCGTTTTCTTTAAAAAAGCAAAATGTGCTTCTTATTTTGATGGTTCTGTGACTTGTAGATTTTGCTTAGCATTACTAAAGAAAAAACAGAGGAGGTTTATGAGTGACAAAGTAAGCTGGCTACTTCTAGAATACGACAAGACGCACGAGAAAAGCGGACTCGTTGTGTCTGGCGCTTTTTCAAAAGATTTTGTAGAATGGGCCATAGATCGCGCCACTAATAGTGGAGCGCCTACCGAACAGCCTACAGCATCATCAGTCGTATATCAAAACCAAAAAATAAAAAGAGCTAACCATTGAATAATGTAGTATTAGCGGCGGGACTACAGAGGGCCTATTTTCATAGCGAGGGGGTGCGCTATCTGGGAGAGCGTGCCGAGGTCCTGAAAATACGCCTGATCGAATATTTTAAAACAATATCCAAAAATAATACTATATTCTTTATTAGGGAGATCCATCAGACCAATGATACGTTCTACCTGAACTCTAAAAGTTATGCACTGGTGGGTACACCGGATATAGAGATAATGGAAATTTTTAAACCATATCCTAAATTCATTATAAATACTACACGATATAACGCTTTCTATAAAACTCCCCTGGAGTCTGAGCTGAAAAAGATCAATCCTAAAACGGTGACTCTGGTAGGGGTGGAGACCCACACGAACATCCTTTTTACGGCGGAAGAACTGAGAAATATGAATTATGAAGTCGCAGTACCGGAAGCCCTGGTCGCCGCTGAGGATGAATACTCACATACTATGGGCATCAATCTGTTGAGCAATGCCCTGTCTGTGCGTGTAGAATAGGGATTTTTTATGCTGATTTCCGAATATCTCATAAAGTGCCCAGTGTGCCATTCAGAAACCCGCCTGGTAGCTGAGGAAAGCAATCCTATTATTTTTTATTGCCACGGGTGTAACAGGAATGTCGTGATCCACAATAACATAGTTTTTACCGTATCTGAGGAATATTTGAAAAAATTGATATGTCGATATAAATCCAAAGCCTGCGGTAGAGTGCTGGCGGCCATGGTAAGTGAGAGCGCCCAGGATTTGATTACCAAAGACAAGATCAATGAGCTACACAATTTGTTGGAAAAACCCATGGATGTCCGGGATTTCATAAAAAAGATCAAATAATAGTTTAATTTCGAGCACATTTATATTATATAGTAACATGAATACTCTATCTGATAGTGAACTGAGGGGTCGTTTAGTATTCCTGACCCGTTCGATGGACGTATGGCTCCGTCAGGTGAATCCTAAATTCAATATCCCCATGGCGAACCGGATAGCCAAGGTAATAAAAGTTTTCGATTGGGACACCCCTGAGGGCAAACTCTTGCTGCGGGAGAGGGAAAAGACCGGTAAATGGAAGAAACTCGAGCCTAAAGATTTCAAATTCGTGCTGAAAATATACTATCCTGATATCATCAAAGATAAAAAAGAGGGGATCACTGTCGAGGAGGTAGTGCCGCGGTACTACCCGAAGTCTGAAATGGCTATGTTCGATGCGCTGCCCCTATGGATGCTGACGAGCCTCCAAAAGGAAGAGAAAGATGTGCTGAAGCTGGTTGAAAAGACCGACAATACAAAATGAAGTCGGTATAGCAGATGTATCTAAATGAGTTCGTTAAACACGCGAATCAGGTCATACTTGATTATGAGGAGCCGATAAAGTATCTTCAAGGAAGGGGCCTAACTGACAAAGACATAAGGAAATACGAAATAGGGTACGTCAAGGTAGCCAGGATAAAAAAAGACGGGTCCGAGGATTATAAGACGCTATGGCAGAGCACCTACGAATTCAGGAGTTTACAAAAGAAGATAATTTTCCCTCTTAAGAATATACTGGGCAATGTCCACGGGCTATGCACCCGTGATCTCGTGGAGAAGAGATATGCCCAGTATTTTCTCAATGAGGCGAAAAAGATAGGGGCCTTTTTCGGCCTTTTTGAAGCTCTGCCACATATCAGGAAAACGCGAAAGGTCTTTGTACACGAAGGGGCGTTCGACGCTATCTCTTTCGCGAAAGTTTTTCCTAATACCGTCTCCTCGCTCACATCTTTTCTTAATGAACAACAATACGAACTACTGCGCTTTTACGCAGACAAGATAATTCTCGTCTACGATAAAGACGCAGCCGGTAATCACGGCATACAGAAAAGCCTGTATACCTATGGCGAACGCTACCTGGATCATGTGTATATCGGAGCCGATGACTCTAATACGTATTTAAGGACACTCGGCCCCGAAAGATTCGAAAAATATATACGATCAAAGATTTCCATTATCTTACAAAATTGAATATTAAGAGATAATTATCATGTTCGGAAAAGAATTTCGTCCTCTGAATTTTGAGAGTGTCCTCGGACTCTCTGTAATAAAAAGAGTGCTCCAGGGGTATCTCAAAGCGGGGGAGTATGACACCGCCTATTTGCTGGTGGGGTCTTTTTCATCAGGTAAAACGACTCTGGCCAGAATTTTTGCGCGTAGTATTCTTTGCTCCAATCGCACCGCGGATATGTCCCCCTGCAATACATGCCCCTCCTGCCAGGCTTTCCTAGAAGATAGACACCCGGGATACCTCGAAATAGACGCGGCTACCAATAGTGGAAAAGACAGGATACAGGAGATCAAAGAGAGCCTGAAATTCGAGAGCATAGCCCATAAGAAAATCATATTATTCGATGAGGCCCACGGTATCAGCAAAGACGGCAAAGACGCCCTCCTGAAGCAGCTGGAGATGAACGATCCTAATGTGATATTTTTCTTTTGCACGACAGAGTTTGAGAAGATGCCGGATACGATTCGCTCCCGCTGCACGGAGTTTCACCTGCCAGAGCCTGCTGAATCTCTCATAGTGGAAAAATTGAAGAAAATCTGTGATAGTAAAAAGATATCATATGAGCCGGAAGCTCTGAATATTATAATACGCGCCTCCGGCAGACACTACCGGGATGCGGAGAATAAGCTGCGTCAGGTGTCAGTTTTAGGGGATATCACGGTAGAAAATGTGCAACAGGTAGTGTCTCTCTATGATCAGGAGATCGTGGAGATGCTTTTGAATCTGCCCGGGAATCTGAGTCGATCCATGCAGATAGCTGATGAGCTGACGGCCAAAATGGATATCCGCAGCATATATCACAGTATCCTACGTATTCTGAACGATGCTATCAAATACTCCGTAGGGATATCTCATGGCAGTGAGCAATATAATGCTCTGATGAAGAGTTTGAGATCTCAGTATAGCAGTGTCCTTTTTGAGATACTGGATTTTATTCTGGCTAAGAATAGGCTGTCGGATCTGGTTTTTTTCCAATCCGATTTTTTGATACTCCACCATAAATTCTCGAAAGGAGGGTTGAATTTCAAGGGTTTTACGCCCCCACAGGAGGATGAGCAGGGATCTAAAAAAGAGACAAAAAAAGAACCGCGGGAAGTAATTGATACTAAAAATCTCCCGCCCTGGCAGAAAGAAGATGTTTTGCGTAATTACAAGCAGAGTAAAATTTTAAAAGAGATTGATCCTAAAGTGCCAGAGAGGGTCTCCGATAAATGGGGCCCTGAAGTATTGGAGAAAAAGCCCGCTCAACTCAAAAAAACGAAACTCACGCCTAAAGAGTTTCAAAGCATAGTCGGGGGTACGGCTGGTGGCGAGGAAAAAACATAAATCCAAAAGGAGTTCAGCAAGTAATACAAAAAAACACCTACTAAATAAATATTTTCGGCGATCCTCTACAGACCTCATAGAAGAAAAATCTACAGATGATGAATCCGCCAACATATTAAATACAAATAATGATAGTGTGGATCCAGCCAGTTCGTGGATCATTGTAGAACTTTTTGAAGATACCTCTTTGGAATCACATTACGAGCAGATCGAGCACTGTATACGAGATGTGCTGGGATCTCAGACTGAATATTTTATTCCTGTGTACAAAGAAAAAGTACGAGGGAAGATCGTATGTTTCGTGCTTTTTGAGGGCTATGTTTTTGTCCGGCGTACCGATGAGATAGTCCGTAATATTTTCAGGCTCAAAAACGAGCATATTAAAGGGGCCCTGTTTGTCAGTAAATGTCTGAGACTGATATCCGGCGTGAGAGTAAATGAGTATAAAAAAAGGATGTCGGATAGGATAAAGTCCATGATCCCTGAGAAGGGACAGAGAGTCATACCAAAAATAGGTGTGTTTAAAAATCTGGAAGGGGAGGTGCTCTCAATAGATAAAAAGAAACTGATCGCCCTCGTGCGGTTCGAGAAAGCGTCCCGTGTAGTAGAAGCCCCCATAAATGTCGTGAATCTGTTTATTATCTCAAAACCAACATGCAATATTTCATTATTGACGCATTAAATCTAGCGTATCGTGTCCATAACGCTAATTTTGAATTGAAAACCTCTACCGGTCTGTTTTCAGGTATGTTTTTCGGGTTCGTGCGTACTGTCCTGTCACTCAAAAAGAAATATCGCGGATATAAATTTGTAGTAATCTGGGACAGTAAACCCATAGCCAAATATGCCCTGCAGTCAGATTATAAAGCAGGTAGGGCATCGCTGGCCCCTACAGTGATGTCTCAAATAGACGATATAAAAGATTTTTTATATAATGCTGGAGTAGATCAGTATTGTAAATACGGAGAAGAAGCCGATGATGTAATAGCCACTCTCGTAGATAGATATAAGGATGAAGGGGCTGGGACTGTTGTCGTGTACTCGAACGATAAAGATATGCTGCAGCTGGTGGAAAACGGTAAAGTGATAGTCTACAAGCCTAAAGTGGGGGTGAGTCCTGAAAAATTCTATGATGAGGAGGCCGTGAAAAATCAATTTGGGGTGTCGCCGAAAAAATTATCACTTTTTCGTAGTTTTGATGGTGACAACAGTGATAATATTACAGGGGTGGAGCGCGTGCCCCGTAAGCTGATAGCGCGTGTCGTGAACGCCTCTGATTCGGTAGATTCTTTCTATGCTGAGCTGGAGAAGGAGAAACTGACGGATTTTCAGAAGAGATCTTTTGCCGAGGGGAAAGAGAGGGTAGAAACAAATTTAAAAATAGTAGCGTTAAAGAAGGATCTGCAGGACATCACACATCAAATCTCACAGATAGATAAAAATAAAATCACTGAATTGTTCAAAAAGTTTGAGATAAAATCCATCAATCCGGACATCGTCATTGATATTTTCTCATCAGTGCTAAACATCAGATACACTGAAGCGAGGCCTTCTTTCAAGGTGGAATCCTATTCACTTTTTTGATAAGGAGAGGGTCGCCTATGTCAAGAACAATTTATAAAAATATGGACCCGCTCGAGATAGAGAACAGATTCTCTAATGAGCGGGCTTTTTTCTATGACCAGGAAGACAGTGGATTTTGCTATGAGGATTTTAGTCCTTTTATAAGCAAACTCCCTCAAAGAGAGATAGATCTTATTGAAATGTATTACAGAAATTTGAAAAAACAGAAAGAGATAGCGGAATTTTTTGGGGTGACGCAGGGTGCCATATCACACCGGTTGTCGAGAGCATGTAAACGATTGGAATTTTTAAGGGACATGCCCAAGGTGAACGGCAGTTTAAAAAGCATCCTGAGCGCTTATTTTAATGCTTTCGAGATAGATATTATCATGTTCATGATAGAAACGACCTGTCAATCGAAAACAGCCTACCTGCTCAATAAAAAATACAGACTCCACGGCAATGATAAGATGACCCAGGTGAAGGTACGGCATAAATTCGACCGTTTTATTGAGAAGGTAGAAAAATTGAAAAGGACTAACGCCCCTCTTGTCGTATGCTGTAATTTAATGAAGTACATAAAAAGGAACCTTTACATGATGCACGAAGTTATATTGCCCCACTTCAATCGGGGGTTTCGTATTCGTTTACATAGGGTAATGTAATAATTTACATTGTGAGATTTGAAGCTCACAATTTTTGTAATATGTGGATCAATTTGAATATATACAATTTTAAGACCCTGCTATCTGTAATGTTTTAGCCCTAATACTCTGTTAATACAGGTCCCTCATATAGTTTATTGTTTTGATCAGATAAATTATATAGAGGGACTCCCCCGTGCTCCTGCCTGTCTCCCATTACATTAAAAGGGCTGCCGCTCGTCTGGTCGCAGATGACGGCTACTCGGGTGACGCTCCCTATTTGAATATCCCCTTTTATCAGAATCGTACGGAGCCTGAGGAGGACTCTCGTGAAATAGGCCAGGGCCCTCCCAGCATGTATGATGATCCGGATCGATCGGATAGACTAAAAAATAAAGAAGACATACGTCGACAGGGACCGCGGCCTCAGCCGTCCGATCGTATGGAGAAGGAATATGAGCGTCCGGTGACGATTACTGGGCCTTTAGGATTGCCGAGGGAAAATTTGCAGGGTGGACGATGGAATGACACGACGACTCCTACGGGCCGTGGGGATGATGACAGCCGAGAGACGTGGGCACCCGATGAGGGCGACCTGACTAATTATGATGAAGAAGGGAATGTGCAGCTATGAACAAGATTTCTTCTATGTTAGACGCAGTGGCGGACTCTCTGGAAGCTCGTGGGCTGATCAAAGAGGCGTATGAGCTTGATAAAGTTGCTGATTCTCTCGATAGAGTAGCTGGTTTAAACTGGAGCAATCCTCCTAAGCCTGCGCAAATTTATGAGGAAAAAGATTGGAAACAATATCAACATAAAGGTACAGGAGAACCAGATCCTAAAGATAATTGCCCTGTATGTGATGAATCTTACAAAGATACTGTGGGTGGCGCTATTCCTGGATTTCAGCAGGTTTATCATAAGTTAATGCCCGCAAATGCCGCTATGCGTACACATTTTCTAAATAAAGGCGGTATTGTATTACCTGAAAATATTAAATGGGCTCTTTTTGGTTACTATGGCAGTACGGTTATTGATGGAGGTCTTTTTCTTTTAACTGAAGAGCAATCCAAAAAGATGCCCGGAAAAATATGTAACTCTTGTTTAGAAAAAGTTTTAAAGAGTATGGTTGTTATAGGTCTCTGGGAAGTTCCTGAAATAGATAAGTTTACCTATGACCACGGAGTGCTGAAAGATGGATGGCCCGGTATAATAATAGATCAATAAAAACATAGATAAATATACTCATAATTAGGCTGACCTAAATGTCTATATTTTTACGAACTATAGGATCATGAAAACGATAGACGGACACCAATTCGAATGCACCCAGTGCGGCAAATGCTGCAAGTGGGATGGTGTGGTCAATCTGAATCCTGATGACATCCAACGTCTGGCAGAAACGTTGAAAATAGATAAATCAGAAGTCATAGAGAAATATACCAACGACGGGAAGACTCTAAAAGATAAACCGAACTCCAAAGAATGCGTTTTTCTTAAAAACGATCTCTGTGAGATACATGATAAAAAACCCGACCAATGCGAAGATTTTCCTAAAAAATATACCTCAAAATGCCCAGGATTTAATATAAACAGGAGTGCGAATATGAGTGACTATGTCACAGCAGTAAAAATGGCTAAGGAGAGAATGGCGCAACCAGAGGACTATCTGAAAACCATATCGGATAACCTCTACAAAGATCTGAATACAGGTGTGAAAACAGCATCTCTCGCTACTATGGCTATCGAAGAAGGCATCGACAGCTATCTCAGCGACAGCACCGTGAAGATAGCCAGTCTGGATGATCTGTTTTCGTTCGATCGCGTGGATAAAAGCCATCTCATCCACAAAGCTACGCGGGACCTGTGGAATATAGACACAGATAAAAATGGTACCGTCCAAATAACCAGGCTCTTTGATGCCAGCGGCGAACCAATAAAAGGGGCGTAAAAAATGACGAGAGAAAGAATAACTATGAAAATGGCTGCAGCGGCGATAGCTGCTGAAAAGAAGAGAAAAGAGACCGCCAAGAGAGAGAACTCCGGTGATGTGCGCCGTAATCTCGATGGGTTTGAGTATGACCCCTCCAAAGCGTCCGTGCTCAAGAAAGCCCTGCATAACACTAACGTGTCTCTGGGTACCCTCCTGGCTGCCATGAAGGACCTGGCGCTCCTACGGGGCTCTGAGATCACTCCGGACGGTATGCTCGGGGGACGTGGATTCATAATGCCTTTTAAAGAAATGAAAGGCAAAATCAACAGCGCTATCAACGACCTCTCTGATATCACGGATACGATCGCCGATGAACTCACAAATCCTAAATGGGGCCTCAGTCCTGAAGAAAAGAAAAAAGTGAAAAGAGAGAAAAAGGAAATCGAGGAGCAGGTGGAGGAAATAGAAGAGATCGTCCCAGAGAAGCCCGGTGAAGAGCCGATGCCCAAAGAAGAACCTGTGGTAGAACCCAAACCAGAGCCTGAATCCGAAATAAGTCCGGAGGAAATAAAACCGGAAGATGTCATAGACTCAGCGGAAGTAGAATCCTTGAAACGGTACAAAGATTTTATCGAGGGCAATGTCAAAGATAAAGTCGCATCCGTACTGAGTAAAAATATCATGGCCAATTTCACCAAAAGGAGCGCATAATATGGATCAGCTAGGAAAAACAATGTCACAAGAAAAGATACCGGTGCCCAACCTGGACTGGCTGGATCTGCAGGCAACGGACAAGGACAACATCCCGACTCCGAACAACGTACAAATCCTCCCCCAACTGCAGGATGCGTGGTCACATACGGAGCAGAGGAGTACGCAGCTGATCCCGAATGTGATCTCTGTCACTCCTAAGAAAGCCTCTGAGGTACCCTCAGAAGACGTGAGTGATCTGATTCGGCAAGCCAAACGGGAGATGATGGCGGGAGTCACAGGTAAGACTCTGTCCGCGAAGCTATCCGCCCGCTATATGCCCGACGTCATACTGGCGGCGAAAGATGAGCTGATCAAGCTGTCCGCGGAACAGGGTCTCCTGGGTAATGTCTATCTGGATATGACTGCTTTTGACAGCTGTGTGGAAGCTGCTCGAGTACTCGGTAAAAACAGAGTACGTACAGCTCGGTGTGTGGTAGGGAGCCCTACGAAGCATGCATGTACCTCTCATAAAACCGGTGTGTGTCGTGATATGGGTAAAAAGGTGGTGGCGTCGATGGAGTATACGAAAGATATGCTGAATGATTATACTACACATCTGCGTATCTCCGGTAAGATAGCTGCTACTGCTGTGGTAGACAGTAAAGAATCTCTCCGTGAAGCTTTTTTGAGTGTACCGGCGAAGCCTGTAGAGAGTGCGCCTAGAGTCGAAGAGAAAGTGGATGTCAATAAGATGGTCACGGCGCTGGCTGCGGAGAATCAGAAGAATGCTGCGATGCAGGAGAAGACGGCGCGTCAGCAGAGATTTTACAAAGCGCGTCCGATCATGGCCTATATGCAGGACCAGATGCTCCGTGGTAAGATTGGTGCTGCTCTCAAAGAGGCCCTGTTGTCTAAGTTCCCGATGGAAGATCTAAAGGAATATGCTCCTGAGATCAAAAAAATAGCGGGTCTCCAGGGACTGCTGGGTAATGTCTATGTGGACATTTCTTATTATAAAAATGTACCCGAAGCTGTAGAAGCCATCAAATCCGCCTCTACTAATCCTCTGTATCTCATACAGACTGTGAAAGAGAAGGCCTACGATGATTCTCTGATAAAGGTAGCTAAGGATACCGGCTGTACGGAATTTCCTAAAGACGGTAAGATAGACAAATCCGTGGCTACGAGTTACATTTCTGATCTGCAGTTTAGTGACAGGATATCCTCGGAGGTGGCTGAGGGTCTCCGTAGTAAGATCACCGCGGGGGCCAATATCCTCGGTGTGATCCGTGACACTTTTTTAGCTACTCAAAGTCATAAGAGAAAAGTGCGCGAGGGTGGAGTACAGGCGACTCTGTCTCAGGGAGTATCCAAGAGAGCTGCTGATCGTGAGATGCTCAAAAAGAATGCCTCTAAAGCCCTGGAAGCCGGTGTCATGCTCAATAAGTTGGAAGATAAGCTGGCTACGATAATACCCACGGTAGAGGCTATCGGCATGGTGCGGTCAGTGCTGGCGAGTATGGATACGGTAGACGCCAGCTGTCTGCCTCGGTGCGCTAGCGAAAAGTATCAGTTTAAATATAACGCCTGTATTAAGAAGGCTGAGAAGTGCAATGGATGCATATTCACGTCTCCTACTGCGTGTACGCATCTCGGTGTGAAGTTCGCGGGTGCCAAGGACCTGGATAAAGCCTATCTGGATCTCGATCCTAAAACGGCAAAAGTACAGCTCGAGGAAAATCCTGATCTCAAGAGAGCGGATATGCTGCAGGAGTATGATATGTCCGATAATTTCGGCTCGGGTATGAATATCGCTCTGAACAATATCCGCAAAAGAGAGGCCTCGGACGATGTGGATATCAGTTTCAGCACTGAGGGCATGGACATGAATCTATCAGATATAAAATAAAATATATATGACAAAGGAATTTTTAAAATGGCCGAGAAAGAATCTCTTGATGAGCTCCGAGTAGATGCTAAGGAGCTGCTCGAGCACCCGTATACTGATGAAGATGGGATGATCGATTTATTATTATCGGATGATGACGGTCCCGGGATAACGGACGCTCATGAGCAGATGGTGGATGTGTTGATTAAGAAGGAGGCTGCTGATAAAACAGAAGAGAATCCTGTAATCACTCCTCCCATGACATTACCGGCCAGTAATCTGGGCGCTAATGCTTTGACGCTCAATGTCAGGAAGAATTCCACTCTGGCTAAATTTATAGGGAACCCTATAGAGAATGATAATCTGATAGATACGATACGCAAGGACGCCTCCACCGCATCGGTCCTCAATGCGGTCATGGAGGAGATAGCGGAGGAGATAGCTTTTTTAAAAGCGTGGCGTAATGAAAACTGGGACGGAGAGATGGATCTCTCCGAGGCCACTTTCAAGCGTGTCCGGATGCTCAAAGATCTCGTGGACACCATACTCGAGAAAGAGAAGCTGAAGAAAGAGAAAAACATCGGTAAGATAGATTTCTATGGTGAAAGTTTTCAAAGTGTTTTGAAATATTTCCTGGAAGTCATACAGAAAACTTTCAAAAAAGTCAACATACCGGTGCAGTTTGAGAATATTTTTTTTGCTCAGCTCGCCAAGGAATTCGATGGGTTTGAGAAGGCTGTCGAAAAGATCTACTATGCGAAAGACGGATGATAGATGAGTCTCTCAGAGCTATGTGCAAATATAATCACCAAGGGGCAGGATAATAGTGAACTGCTCGATAAAGATGTTATCGAGTTTATCACCGCTCCGTGGGGACTAGGACTCGGCAGCACTCCGGACGTACCCCCGCTATACCCCGCCCAGCGTTTTATTATAAAGACATATTACGGGCTCCCTCTGGACAACGGTGCCAAGAGAGATATTATAATACGCGATAAATGGAATGAGACGGAACTTTTCAGATTCAATGAGGTGGAGTATAACCAATATCTTTACAATGAGGGTAGGATAAATAGACCGTACGTAGAGGGAAAACTTTGTCCTAATATGGTGCTGGTCTGCGGGAGGCGCTCCGGAAAAACTACGATTGTGTCAACCATTATATCCTACGAGGCCTACAAACTGCTCAATAAGTACTGCCCGCAGGAATATTATGAAATCATGCCTGAGCAGGACATACGAATCACCTGCGTATCTACGAGTAGAGATACCGCCAGCGAACTGTTTAACATGGTCACGGGGCATATAGAGCGGGCTGAGTTTTTCAGAAAATATCGTAATAAGCCCACAGCGCAATGGGTCTATCTGAGGACTCAGCGTGATATAGATAAATATGGTCCCAAAGGCAGGTCCTCCCTGTCTATCCGTGTAGCGCCCTGTAGCGCCAAAGGTCTCCGTGGATCTAATAATATGATCGTGGTCCTGGATGAGATGGCTTTCTTTTTCGCTGATGAAAAGAATAAAGACGGTGAATCTAATAAAGATAAAAACGACAGAGCCATATATAAAGCGGTCACGCCATCAGTAGCTAAATTTAAAAAGAATGACGGTGTCCCTGATGGACGTGTGATATGTATCTCGTCCCCTGGATCAAAATCGGGTAAATTTTTTGAAGAGTATGAGCGCTCTTTTGCAGATGTCGATGATCTATTTATGATGCAGGCACCTACATGGGAGATTGATCCTAACATATCCACTCAGTATCTGAAGAGTAAATATAAAGAAAATCCCATTTCTTTTAGATCGGAATTCGGGGCCCAGTTCAGTGACAGGTTGTTCGGGTGGATAGACGATGAAAGTCTGGTCCGTAACTGTATCGTACCAGGACTGAAGTATAAGGAGAGAAGCTCCCTGCGTGTACCGCATTTCATGGGCATAGACGTAGGATTAAAGAATGACGGCAGCGCGGTCACAATCGGTCACTGGGTATCGGAAGTCCTGAATGGCATGAGAGTGGATAGACTCGAAGTGGATCTGTCTACCGTGAGATACGCCAGTGAAGAAAACAGGGAATATTTCGTACCGGATGAAATAGCGGAGTGGATAGGTAGTTTCACGGAAAAATTCTATATAGTAAAAGGTCTGCTGGACCAGTACTATGATATGAGTATGATACCCGTCTTGCATAAAAAAGGTCTGAAACAATTCGAGTGCAGACAGTTTAACGACCAGCTGAATTCATCGGTATACCAGGTACTACTCACGGATTTTATTTCTAGTACGTTGAGACTACCAGAGGGAGACCCCATTTTTATACCGGGGTCTAAAAATACGGACTCAGCGCTGGTGACGGAACTACTCACTCTGCAGGCGGAGCAGAAATCGAAATATATGATCAGAGTGTTCGCGCCAGACCGTCAGGGAGAACACGATGACCTGAGTGATAGTCTCGCTCGTATGGTGTTTATAGCGCATGAGCACAAAAGCAATGTATATACTACATCGATCAGTCCCGTAGCTACGAGTATGATCAGAGCGGCAAAAATGATGCGTCGATCGGAGATGGTGAGAGCCAGCCTCAATAGACCGTCTCCTCGTATGATAGGTATGGTCAATAGTAGGATGCGGATGCCTTTAACGGGTGGATATTTTAGATAAAGGAAAAAACATCATGGCAGCTAGACGCGGTTTTTATTCGAACATAATTGTCTATGACGAACGTCGTCGTTATTACTATATAAACCCCCAGAAAAATAAGCCTTTCCTGGATGATGAGATCCGGGATATGGGCATAGGTCTCCTGGACCAGGTACGTCGCTCTATCCAGAATACCTACGGGGATGTGGCTGCCCCCTATAAAGAATATGCGAGCACCTACTCCACGGTAGACGCTTTTAAAGTACGACAGGCTACTGATACTGATAGGAATTTCCTGGTCAAAGGCGGCTACAGTCTGGACCACCCCGCGGTCCTCTATGCCAAAGGATTTTATATTTTTCTGACTGGGGACCTCGAGTACAAACATCAGATGTATCCCAGTGATACTATCGATCTACAGACCGAATCAAATAAATATCTCACTCTGACTCCCATACCGGCGCTCACTACTCCTATAGTGGATCGTATCGATATCGTATATGTGGATTTGCATTTTGAGGAGACTACTGCAGCGAGCGGGACGGATGCAAATGTTTACAGGGACACTGGATTGAAGAATCCTGTAGTAGGTACTGAGACTGCCAATAGACTCCGTGCGGTGATAGATGTTAAAGTACGTGAGGGGTGGACTGCCACTATTGATAAGAATATTTTCATGCATTCGGAATTTTTGGGTGGTGTCACCGGGGATGACGTAGACCCGACTGATAATCATTATAAAATACCCATAGCGGTCATATATCGGGACGCTTTCCAGAATACTATCACAGACAGTCAGATAGTAGACCTACTGTCGCTATATAACAAGAGAGTAATGAGTCTGGAAGAGATCAGTTATCGTGTCAGGAATGGTGGTTATACTGAGACTGGTGTATATGAGCTAGGGCTCTCTGGATTCTCGCCTCAGCATGCTGGTGCCCGGTATGATGAGGGGGCTTTTGCTACGGGGCTCAATCAGGGTCTGGGTACTGAGGCTCTCAATACGGACGCCGTGACTCCTCGTATCCTCGACAACGACGGCAAATTTTTCATGCGTAGTCTCATGGTGGGTCATGATACGGGTATCGTGACCTATGAGACGGGTCCTGAGGATCTTGGTACGGGTGAAGTCATAGTCCAGGATTTATCAGCCCGCTCTGTTTATGTAGGCTATGGCGTGACTGGTATCACGGGTATGCGTGAATATGTCGACAGTTTGAGTGCTGTCGTCAGGGGTGAGACAGGTAGGGGTGGGCTCTCTGTCATGAATCTGGACGGTGTAACGGGTTCTAAGACGGCGTATGTAAGAGCTGTCCATGGTGGGGTGCAGGAAAACTTTTTTGTATCTGATTATAAAGGTAGGATAGGGCTCAACACTTTTACTCCTGGGTGGGACAAGCCTCTCAATTGGGAGGATACGGATCGATATAATGATGGTCTCGGAGGAGTGACTGGTGTCAATGTAGTACAGGAAATAAATGGTTCGTTGAGGTTGAGGGACCATGTATTTGCTGATAAAGATGTTTATGTAAATCGTGATTTGTTTGGTCAGACCTGGAAGATTCCCGCGGCGTTATCGGATCAGTCCCCTGCTATGTTTGGTTTTACGGGTATACCTGCTGGAGGGTTCACGGGTATAGCCGAATCTATCGCAGCGGTGATATTCAAACGTGGTATAGCGGTCATGGGGGATACTGGTATTGTTGGCTATAGTTATACGGGTATAGGGGCTGCGGGTCAGTATGAGTGTTTTGATTCTGAGGGTCGTCGGATGTTCACGATCGGAGATTTGGGGGATGATTTTGATCGTATCGTGAAGAGTCTGTATGGTGTGTCTATGAGAAAGGCATTTACATCTTTTGAGGATGATTTTACTGATCAGACTAAAAATCATAGTTTTCTATATCTTCCTGATTATGATGAAATTCAGGCAGGAGATATTGTTAATTATGATATTCTTTTAGAAGGTGGAGCACATGTTACTGGCATTTTAACTATTACTACTAATGGTATGCCCGGTGTGGAGCAGATTAGAGACCATATCATTGATAATACTGGTTTTCTTGTAGTAGGAGGGCCGATAGGTCCGGATAGACCTCGTCCTTATGCGAGAGCCTTTGACTACAAATATTATGTTGATCCAGACGCCACTACTTATGATGGTATAGATGATAAAGGTAAATATCTTTTGAGATCTGGTATTTCGTTAGGAGTTCAAATAGTTGTAGATCTTTTTGGAGTCAGGTTAGGATTTCGCAATAATGGTAAAATAATTTTGAAAGACATGCCTGAGGATCCAGTGCATGTTGTTTTAGATAGTGTAGCTTCGTTTACGGTGTCACGGCCTTCTGTGTTAACGCCGCCGTCTGTAAGTGTCCCTTTTGTACAAGGATCCTATTACGGTGCGGTGGAGTTCGGCGGTGCTCTGACTAATGTGAAATTCGCCAAGCTGGATCTCGGTGAGGCTGCGGACGGCTGGCTTTTTAATGGTGACGTCTATTTCAACGGCAATGGTTTCATGAATAGAGTCACATTTAGTCCGAATGTGATTTTCAGGGATGATGTTTTTGTATATGGGACCATGTTTGCGGATCAGTTGAATTTCAATTTCGCTAACGTAGCCAATCTGATAGTAAGAAATAGTCTTCTTGTCAATAAAGAGAGCCAATTTGTTGAGGGGTTCTCCGCAGGTACGGATTCTTTGACTAGCTCTGGTTTTAAGACGACCTATCCGGATCTATTGGCTTATGTAAAAGGCAGGGTATTATCTCAGAGTCTAGTGTTGAGAGACGTGACTGATGGTGTCACTACACTCGGCAGTTTATTTCAAAAATCAGGACGTGAGGGAGACGCCTATGTCCACGTAGGCGGCACGGTGGATGGGACGCTGATTCCTTATGGCATACATTTGATTGATAGTCGGGCAGCATTTGGTATGGATGAAGAAAATAGATTTAAAGAGATAGTGTTGGACGCCAGTGACGGTCAGGATAATTTCCGAAAGGTGAGTTTGCGGGTCGAGGGTAATGTGATTACCAAGGGTAATTTCATGGCGGACTATTTTGGTGTCGCCGTGGATTCCATCAATCCCGATTACAAATTACAGGTGAATGGTCGTGCCCAAATTAACGACATCCTTGAAGTGAAGGCGCTGAGGTTTATTGGGGCGGAGGCCCCTGAGGGCTCTCCTGATATTATTACTCCTGAGAATGTTACGGTTATTAGCTCTAACATGTCAGGTAAAGATAAAAATAATGAAACTTTTTTGAATAACGCCACGATATTGAGAGAAAAAAAGTTTACTTCTTATGACAAGATATCTTTATTTAATAAAAATGATTTAGGAGCTCAAGGAGGGGTGGAAACTGGTTTACAATATTATAATAATTATATAATTTCGACTGATCCTATAGCAGCTAGATGGGCTCGAGATAATGTGACCTATACTGAAGAACAGATTGTCGCGATTGAAACTGCAAGCGGCTCTACTAATGGTACAGTAGTAGTACAAAATATTCCGGATTCTGTCCCTGAATATAGACGCTACAGCTGTGAGAGAGTGACTATATGCTCGTTTGGAGAGATAGTAATGGAATGGAAAGGCTATGTCAGTGATCCGGGTGATGATAGAACATTAGAGATTAGTAAATATGAATTCACTACCAATTATTTCAGAGGTAATGGCGGTTCGTATACTATAAACTGGTTGAATGGATTAAGTCGCTATGGAGATGAAAATCGTATAGTGCATGTGGAAGGATCTATCGTTAATACAGATACAGGAATACCCACTATATACACAATAAATAAAACATTGGGACTCTATATTCCACTTACATCTTGGTGGCAGGCTAAAGCTATTAGTTTAACAGCTCCTTATAAAAATTTTGTTTTGTATTATCCATGGGAGACTGTACAGGATAAATTTAATGTGATGTCATTTAGTGAGCAAGTATCGGGTGCTGATAGTGATTGGAAACTCGGAGTTTATCCTAGACTCATACAGCAGAGTAGCGCGTATTTAGGAACAGATAAAGTGTATACAGCGACGTGGAGCCTTGATCTTATTGTGTTGCCTTTGAACGACGGTTTAATATCAAATCTTATTGGTAAATTGTATATAAATTTTGATCAGAGATAAAAGGGGACTGTTGTTACAGCCCCTTTTTATTGTTTGCCCGCTTATTAAAAGGGAATTATATACTTGATTACCTAAGGATTTAGTATGACACCAGAAGAATTCAGGAACTTAAAAACCGGCACCGCAGACCCACTCACGCCAGAAAATGTATTGGCCAGTGCATTATGGCGGCTGGAATATCTGCAAAAATTGCAAAAAAAGGGTCGCACATACAATGACCCACGAGAGACGGACGCGGAATGGTGTGCAAATATTGCTGGTAGAATAAGTGAAATATGCCGCGTACTGGGCGTTCACATGAATGAGGATGGGTCTATCCAACCGACTCATTATTACAATTGATTTTTAAGACTCTGGGAATAAAGTATATAATTCCCTATTAAAATCCCGTGCGTTGTGTTTTTTATTGTTCTTCCCCGGGCATCATACCATTTAAAATTTTTATTATTTATCGATGATATTTTTTTGTTTAATGCCCTATTAATAATGATTGACGTAGGTTCTATAAAAGATTTCGCATTATAGAGTTGAGTTATCTGTGTGGCAGAGAGAGCTCTGTTATATACAGAGATATCATCGATTCTTCCCCAAAAATTGCTCCTACTTTCGGTTCTTCCAGTCGTTAGAATCCTTTTACAAGCACCTATACTTAAAGAATCTTTGGTCGTGTTCCATCCGGTTATTTGACCAGTGGTGTCGAGCCTGTTATTAGTATAAATTTTGGTCTCATTTTTAGTTATGGTGACTGCAATGTGATTCCAGGATTTCTCCCCTATAGAGGGTCGTGTGGAAGATATATAAGGGACGCATAAAATAGATAATTCTGATATCCCGTTACTGATATGGAGTCTACGCATCATACCCCCACTAGGTGTGTCTATAGTTGTTTCTATTTTACAGTATTTTCCTGGAATAGTATCCCCGTAATAAAATATACATTGAGTTGTTTGTAAACTCCAGGGTCTGACCCACAAAGAAATAGTCCGATCAGAATCGCCTGCAGGGAGACTCTTGGCACTAGCTATCAACTGATTGTTATAGAATGAATCCGCTGATGCTGCATTACCAAATCTATCTGATACTGAATCGGGGAAGTTTAGTGGCGAACCCGGTTTATTGACGTAGAGATTATTGCCATTCCCGGAATAATCATTGTAGTTTCTATAACCTTCGAGGGGATACCATGCCACCAACCCTGTAGCTGGAATCCCCTGCCCCCACGCTATCACCACCAGCACCGCGATCGTCATCATCGTGCTCATCAATTTGCTCATCTGGATCCTCCTCTGAAAAAGTGTACGGTTTTTGTTCTTCATCTACAATATACTTTTATGGAATGAGATTATCAAGGACTTTTTTAAAGTGGCTGACCGCCGATGCTGATGGCTATGTCATTGCTAGAATCAAAAAATAATTTTATGCCCATACTCTTAAGGGTTTTATGTGTCTCTAGTAGATTTAGAGCCCTATCTCTATCTTTGTCGGGATATGTAGTCAGTTCTCTTTTTATATGGTCTAAAAAAGCGGGACCACGCAGAACATCATTTAAATCATGTTGAATATATTCGATAGAAAGCCAGGGTAATCCTTTATAATTTCTATTATTGACGTTAAATATAGATAGATAACTTTTTATTTCTCTGCGCCATTTGTTTTTTCCTGTTGATTGAGGAATAGCTATATATTTTATTATATGAGTAAGTAAAGTAGCCCTTATGTTATATAGTACTGAAAGGGCTTCTTTTCGAGCTCGGGACATAGCTATGATGGTTCTTAGTTCAGAAGCATATTTATGATGTCCGTCTTTTTTAAGTTGTCGTATGAATCCCTCAATAGTTCTTGTGACCATTTCATTTTTTATCATGCTGTTTTCCTTTAAAAATGGTTGCTATTTTAAATCAGATTTTTAAATGTGCTACCGATATCTGTAAGTCTGACTAAGAAACTATGTTTTTTTGCCCAAAGGCTATGTTTTATTATAGCATCGGAGATTAGCTGAGCTAGTTTATCGGGATTTTTATCCCGAACTCCTTCAGTAGAAATAATACCATATTCAAGAGTTTTAGCATCGTATATGAAATCTTGAGTATTGTTGGTAATAAAGATTCGACCAGATAAAACCGTTTGTTTGATTGAATCATCAGACATTCCTGGCATAACGTTCAGAACTCTTAAATTTTTGTTGCGGAGAGCATTTGAAATAGCAGCTACATTTTCATCGAGGACAACAATGCCTCGAGCCATAGAGAATTTTTCTAAAACATTTGATACCATTTTTTTAGATATTTTTTTCATAACGTTTTCCTATTAATGTTTAGATCATTACAAAAATTATATTTTAGTATGAAAAATACCAATTTTTCTTAAAAATTCAGGATCTTCCCCTTCACATTCTATTCGTATGAATCTGTTCCATCCAGGATATTTATCCCCATAGATTCTTGCGATGTTACTGGTAGCACCGGGTATTTCTTTGTATCGTTTTAAATATTCAGTGTGATTTTTTATTCCTTTTTGCCTACATATTTTAGCCAATTCTTGAATGTCGAGATAATCTAAAGTTTTTAATCCTCTCATTTTGTTCCCCTTTCAAATAGGTTAGTATTTCAGTACCTATCAGTAATATACTATCTGTAACAGATATTTTCAAGTTATTTTTTTAAAATTAATAAGCTTTTGATATTTTTATAAGATAAGACTATCCATATTTTAAAGGAGATTTTTAATGTCATACACCGGCACTCAACTCGCTTTCCATTTACCTTTCGACGAACCTACAGGAATAAACATCAGAGACGACGGTCCTGAAAATAGAAATTTTACTCTCGAAGGATACCTAGCTCGAGAGACCGGTCCCTATCTATACCCCGGACTATACGGCTACACAGGTCCCTACACATTTACCGGAGCCTCTCAATGTACTGGGCTGAGCATCGGTGGGCAAGGTCTCACAGGCACCGCCTATATACAAGCTAACTCAAGCACTACAGGAGACGTCTCTACGGGAGATTTTTGCCTGGCGTGCTGGATAGCTCCTCGGTGGAGCATACAGACAGCTCTCCTGAATAATTACAACATATGCTCCAAATATCCTGATGAATTTTTTCCCTATTTTGAATTCGGACTGGAAGATGATACGTGGTACTGCTATACAGATTTCTTTACTAACGGACATTTTGATGGGTTATTTACTCAAAATACGCATACACTGAGAGAGAATTCGTGGATGCACATAGCATTCACAGTGAGAAGAGAACCCTCTGGGATCCTGACTAAATTTTATATGAACGGGATCCTACATAACAGTAGCATGGCGAGAGGCCCTCACCCGCCCTACAATACCAAATCTTTATCGAATGATGGAAAATTTAAAATTTTTAAGGTGCAAGAGCATGATGTCCTGGAGTTTGGTCATCATCTGATAACTGATTTCTGGTTTTTCAATAATTATCTGCTGAGCGATAGTGAGGTCTATAACCTATACAAAGTTTTAGGTTAAGTGCTCCTATAATACTCTATTTATAATTCTCTACATTACACGATAACTATATCCACATCCACATTTGGGGGTTTTCATGGATTCATTGGAATATCAGAAGCGTCTCGCTGAATACGACGAGCGTGCCTCGTTTCACAAGACCAAGGCTCAAGAATTTGAATATGAAAGAGCCAGGTTCGTGCTGGAAGTCCTGAAAGCCACCCAGGAAGCTAAAAACGCAGGTACACTGCCCGGTAACATAGACGTAGTGAAGAAAGGTTGACAAAATGCCAGGAGAATTGGGTAACGAGGATGAACAGCAGGGTGCCGGATACTACGAACACCGCTATCGCTCTAATGGGGACGATCCCCCTACAGATCCCGATACTCAATCCCCTAAACCTAAAGGAGACATGGTGCTGAGGGTCATAAAACTAGTCCGAAACCAGGAGATCTAAATTATCAGTTGCTCCCAGGTAATATTGGGAGTTTGAGTCGTGAGGCTCAAGGTAAGAGCTGATTAGAGGGCTAAAAGGTAAAACTTTTATGCAGAAGTTTGAAGCAAAGTTCCAGAACGTACCTATGGATGCTCCACAAGTCCATAGCTCTACAAGCACACTTTTAAACAGAGACCAAAATCTCAGTGAGGTGAGCATAGTACGGACTTCAAACAATCTCGAAGTGGATCTACTCCAGCATAAGGGAGAGCAGGGCTTGCGAGTTCCTGCTACTGCTTATGTACTCAATCAGAGGGGTCGTCCTCTGATGCCTTGCTCCGAAAGGAAAGCACGTGTTTTACTTCAGAAAGGAGAAGCCAAAGTAATAAGGAACTATCCATTTGTGATTCAACTCATGAAAGCCACAGGAGAGCAGGTTCAGCAATGTTTTTTGGGTATTGATTCTGGTTACAAGTATGTAGGATTCTCTGCTATTACGGATAAAAAAGAGATCGTATGTGGCACATTTACGTTGGATGGCAAAACCTCTGAAAGATTAACAGAGCGTAGAATGCACCGAAAAAATCGTAGGAATAGACTATGGTACCGTAAGCCAAGATTTAATAATAGAATGAGAAAAGTTGGGTGGTTACCCCCGTCAATCCAAAGAAAGTTCAATACGCATATTACTTTGATTAATATTTTGAAAAAGTTATTACCTACAGAACGAGTAACAATAGAGGTTGGGAATTTTGATATTCAGAGGATAGAGAACCCAGATATTAAAGGAATACAGTATCAGCAGGGGTCCCTATTTGAGCATCAGAACATGAGAAGTTTTTTGATGGCACGAGAGCATGGTAAATGTCAGTTATGCGGTAAAGAGTTTAGTAAAACAAACCCTTCTCATATACACCACATAATACCTAGAAATAAGGGTGGTACAGATAGAGAGAAGAATTTGGCATTGCTTCATAAGAAATGTCACGATAAGCTTCACAAAAAATCTTTATATAATTCCTTGAAGAAAAACAAACAGTACAAAGAAGCTACGTTTATGTCTATTATTCGAAATAAATTTAGAGAAACTATAGTAGGGTGCCGTATAGTTTTTGGCAACGAAACTTTTGTTAAGAGACAGCAGTTACGTTTGGAAAAGAGTCATAGTAATGATGCCTTTGTTATAGCTGGAGGAACAACACAGATAAAAACAATACCAAACGATATGGGACAAAAGCATAAAAATAACAGGTCGTTACAGACTGTTAGGAGGAGATTGGGGATTTGTGTTAGACGTAAGAGATATTCTATACAGCCTTTTGATTTAGTCACTGTAGATAATTTAAAGTATGTATCTAGGGGATGCTCAAATAGGGGCAAGATCGTTCTGTGTAGTAGAAATAATATAGATTATAAAATTTATATAAAGAGAGTAGAGGATGTATTTCATACGAAATCCATTTATAACATTATATAAAATAAAGGAATAACATGGAATTAAATAATATCACAAAAGATGCTACTGCTTTACGAGGTAAAGTACTGAAAGATGTCGAAACACTCATTAAGATGTACGGTGATTTGGAAGGGTCCGTCAATGACAGATTCAGGGAAGAGTTCCAGAAAAACGCAGACTCCCTGAACGGACTCGAAGATTTCTACATGCTCAACAATAGCGTGAAGAAAAACCACATCGCCGTCAAAAATGCATACGCCCTGCTGAAACGCATGCGCGACATCGGTGGTTTCGACATCGTCGAGGAAGAAATAGCGGACAAAGAACTAGAAGCCCTCCTAAACCAGTGAGCACAGGAAGTAACTCATGAACCAAGAAAAAACTACACGTACAAAGACAATGGTGAGTAAAACTGCCGGAGCTCTCCCCATCAGAAACGGGGACACAGTCCGAGTATCCAATAAACTCACGGATAAAGAAGTCATGGCTCGTAAAATAAGAAAATATGCTACCACGACTTTCGGGTTTAATACGAGGACCGCGGCGGGCTCCGGGTATAGCTCCGGCGGGTCAATGGATAGCCAGTTCGGGAATTTCTACTTCCCCCAGCTATCTACCGATTTTCTGGAAAAACCCCAAAACCTGCGCGAACGCAGAGCCTGGTATCGACATTTCTATAATTCAAATGAGTTCGTGGGACAGGCCCTAGACCTCCACTCCACACTCCCTCTCTCTAAAATCAGACTGGAAAAACCACACGGAGAGAACCAGGAACAGTGCGAATATGTCTACTCTTTTTTCATGGAGATGTGCGAAGAAATAAAACTGTTTAAGGTGCTGCTGGAAATGAGCCATGAATATAATTTGCTAGGGAATGTGTACCCGTTTTGTGAAGATCACGAACCCTATACTATCGAAGACGATGAAGATGAATCCAAAGTCACCGCACTGAAAGAAAAAGGGAAAGCTGAAGCAGAACGTCTGTATAAGGAATTTAAGATCATTGATAGAGACCCTAACTATAAGGGCTGGAGAAAAATTATAATACTCCCGCCTGACCAGGTCCGCATAAAAAAGATACCTCTATCTGATGAAAGTATCATAGAATTCATCCCGGAGCCGGAAACAAGAAAAAGCATTTTAAACTCCCAAGACCCAAACTACTATAATACCTCTACAGACGATGCACAGCGACTGATACCTAAAATACCCAGTAAACTGGTAGAGCAGCTCAGAATAAATGGCAGCATAGCCCTGGATACAGACCCCTACAGCGGGTCCCATGTCTACCATCTATCTCGTAAAAAATCCCAGTATGAGACGCAGGGTGTATCTATACTCGAACGCTGCGTAAATACCCTCCTGTACGATGATAAGCTGCGTCAGGCTCAGACTTCGATCGCGTCCCGACATATGACTCCCATGAGAGTCGTGTGGGCGGAGGAGCTCTCTGATAGTGACACAGAGAATCTCCGTGAGCAGATAGATATGGCTCTGGTGGACCCGGACTTTTCTATCGTCGCTAACTACGAAATCCATTGGCAGGAGATGGGAGTACAAGGTCGTCTACTCGATCTCTCTAGTGAGCATGAGCATATTGAAAATTGTTTGTTCGCGGGACTCGGCGTGACTCGTGAACTCCTGACAGGTGAGGGCACATATGCCGGTAACAGGATCACTCTGGAGATTTTAAATACTCAGTATCTGCTGTTTAGAGAGCTTTTGCAGGAGTATGTCGAGAATAACATCTTCAAGCCTGTGGCTAAGAAAAAAGGTTTTATTGAGAAAGATAAATACGGACGTGAAAAGCTGATCTATCCTAGATTGAGTTTCACACGTCTGGCGATCAAAGATAATGATGCGTTCTTCGAGCAGGCTATGCAGCTCTATAATAAGGGTAGCATATCGATTGATATCATCCTGGAGATGCTGAATATCGATCCTATATCTACACGTAAGAAGATAGAGGCTGATTTGTTCACGGTCAATGATTTTGCCTTCAACCAGCTCATGACCAACCTCTATGTAGCTACGGCTACGAAGCTCGCTGAGGGCTATACCGCGGCGGAGAAGATGGCGGACTATCTCAACCTGGACCCGCTACCTGCGCCTCCTCCGGGAGCGGAGGGTGGCGAGGGTGGGCTGGGTGGAGCGCCGCCGATGGGCAGGTTCGCGTCGTCGGATAATTCGAATGGAAAGCGCAAAGAGGCTATAGCTAAGCTGATGACGCTGGTGATGGCTAATCCTAATAAACTGGATCAGATAGCTAATTTTTTGACTAAGAAACAGTCGTCATGAAAAAAAGTTTATCAGATATCCTCCGTAAAATGGCGTCTATGATAGTAGTCGATACCACGCCTACTGAGGAGGAGATACAGAGGGAGCGTCAGAGGGTCCGGTGCAGAGAGGAGACTCCTCCTGAGGGGCTAGGGGTGCCTGTACCGAAGCCTCAGGTGCAAGAGGATGCAATGGAGGAAAAATATTTGCCTCAGCCTGAGATACGGCGTCCGCGGCGTGAGCGTGAGCATCAAAAAAAGTGGAATAAAGAGACTAAGACGGAGCTGATGAAGGATTATATGCAGCAGTATAGGGCTGATGGGAATGATGTGGGTAATAGGTACGTAAAAAAACCAAAGGTATGAAGGAGTGAAAACAATGCCAAAACCTCCGAGAGAATTGACCAAGCAGATTATCACAGTCCAGGAGATAATAGATGGGCTGAACGATATCGTAGGCAATAACAAAATAAAAGTCCAGTACTACGGTAAGGATTTTGTTGAGCCGCTCAATGAGATCCGTAAGCAAGCACTGGAGCTGAGGGGTAATCTGGAGGTGTTTAAGAACAATCTGGAGTATGCTCTGACGGCTCAGTACTCTACTAGTGATAGATTCGCATCTTCTAAGAAGGTGATAGATAAGTTCTTATCACGAAGTTACTAATACTCTTTTAATAACTTAAGAATAAGTAATCTGTTTTAAATATATTCATGAGGTATTTGACCATGGCAAAAGAAGAAAAGAAGAAATCTGAACTAAAGGTATCTCCGGGAGATAAGAAGGATGATTCGAGAGTAAAGGCTAAGCAGTTGCTTTCTAAGCATCCTGAGATCATGTATAATGCCAGGAATCTTTTCCGTAATGAAAATGGTAAGACTATCGTGGAAGAGTCAGTGCCTCGTGGGGACCCGAAAAAAGAGGAAGTCATCATGCCTCGTACTCAGGGTGACCTGACTGATAGTGATCTCCGTGAGATGGCTGTTTTTGCGTCCTCCCTGGTAGATGATACTCTCCGACAGTATGATCAGAAAGTGGCCTATGAGGATGCTCTCCAGCGTGCTATAGGGGCGAAGGATGGTGGTAAATACGCTGGTAAGGTCAATGCGTCTACTTTCGTGCTGATCATGGATCAGATGGGTAAGAATAAAAAGGCATCAGAGGAGCAACCTGTAACCATAGACAAAGAATCATCTAAGGAGGAACGCATGGATAAGGCTCTAGTCATGAAAGAGATTGAAGCTACGCAGAAAAAGCTCGCGGCGCTCGAGGTACTCGCAGGTGAAGAGGGTACAACCAAAGAGGCAAAGGCCGAAATGATTAAGTGCCCAGACTGTGGTACTAATGTTCTGAAGGCTACCGGCTATTGTCTGAAATGCAAAAAAAAGATCGGTGGCAAGAAAGAAGAGCCGAAAAAGGATGAGAAGGAAGAGGATAAAAAAGAAGATAAGAAAGAGGATAAGAAGGAAGATAAGAAAGAAGCCTCGACAGAGAAGACTGCTATGACTGATATCGTAGCGTCCCTCGATGAGATCGCGGGCACTCTGGAAGCTCAGAAGGATTTCGAGCTGTTCAAGATCGCCTACCAGATCGATAAGGTCTCTGACGTCCTCACCGGTAAAAAGGAAGCCGCCTCTCTCGAGAGTGATCCCGACGAGAAGTACATGAGAGAGTATTTCAAGGCTGGTATGCGTGAGGGTGATGCGGACGAGAAAAAGTACATGGGAGAGTTCAATACAGATATGTCTACCGAGCTGAATGATAAGTATCCCAACGGCCTCGGTAAAGACGCGTCTGCTATGCCGTATAAAGTCGTGAAGTAAGACACTGGTTTTGATAGTCGAAAGGATGAAGATATGCCTGGGATTTTTCCGAATCCATCAGCATCTGCTGAGAGTTTTAAGATAGGGGACCAGGTAAAGTGGTTCCTGCCTGGAAAAGAACCCTCATCTGAGGTGGGTGTCGTAACTCAGATCTGCCCATCGATTCAGAAGGTATGGGTAGAGTTTCAAAATGGGGGTAATCAACAGAGAGATCCATCAGAACTTTTAATGGTCACCCCCTTTATGGGTCAGGCTCCCGTCACAAAGGATACGGGCTACAGTAGCTACTCCAAAGAGATCTCAGACAAGGACTACGGGACTCTGAGAGATGAAGCTGTCAAACTGGCCCGCAATCTACTCCAGAAGCAGACTAAAAAAGCTGCGGATGGTAAGAAATTATCTGCCATGGCCTCTAAGATAGCTAGCGATTTCGCTAGTGACGTGGTAGAGCGTCTGGCGGGGGATGTGGTCTCCTGTGTGAAAAAAGGTATGACAGATGCTCAGGCATATCAGAGCCTTTATCCTCAGTATGAGAATGTCTGCTCTGATGGATTCATGAGGACGGCGATCAGTAAAATTTATGGCGTGAAGAAAGCCTAAGGACTCCCTGCCATGGCAATGCTGAAATTTGGACATGCTGCTGTAGCGACTCCTGTAGTTTGCCCCGGTAAGTGGGTGGATAAGAAAGTAGCCCCCAATCGTATCAAAGTAGCTAAAGAAGTCATTGCTAAATATGACCCCTCGCAATGGTTGCTGTCGCACGCGAGCATCATGGCCTCGGTAGATGTAGACCTCGCTGATCCTAAAGATAAAAAAAGTGATTATTTGATAAAGCCTGAGTATTCTATTTTTGTAAACAATAACGGGGACAGCTGGGAGAGGGAACTGCTCAGGGCAGCGTCTAAATCATTTTTGGGGGCTGATAACTATATCGAACATTGTCAGATAAGCGAATTGTCAAAAGGTAAAGTAATTGACGTGGCTCTGAGAGAAGTCCCTTTTATAAAAGATCAGGACGGAAAAGATCTCACGACTCTATATGTAGATATATTGATCGCTACTAACAGAAAACATAAAGACATAGTAGATAAAATAAGTGGTGGAGAATATTGCGCTTTGTCAATGGGCTGCCAAATTCAATTTTCCATTTGTACACAGTGTGGTCGTAAAATAGAGGATGAGACCCAGGCGTGTAAACATATTCGTTATTTCAAGCATAATACTTACTATGATAAAAACGGTATCAAGAGAATAGTCGCTGAGCTCTGTGGACACAAAAGCGATCCCGATAGCTGCAAGTTCATTGATGCGAGCTGGGTCCGTAAACCGGCGTTTGAGGGTGCCGTCCTGAGAAATATCCTCAATATGGGAGATACAGCCTCCCAGGATGTCGGTGACAAGATACAGAAAGCCGTAGCGTTCCCGAGTTTCGAGTATGCGCCGGGTATGTATCTGAAAGCAGCCTCTGCAGCGGCGAAGTCCGTAGTGAATGAGATAGAGGCGCAGGAGGAAAAAGCCCCCGCCCCTCCTAAAGATGACATCGGGTTCCCGGAAGCCCCCGCAGAATCTAAGAAGACCCCCGAAATAGATATGCCCCCTCCTGAAGAAACCGCTCCGAAGGAAGAGGCCCCCGCGGAAGAACCACCACCTGAAGAAGCTCCTGCAGCTCCTCCCTCTCTCGGTGGGAAAATGGGAGAGCCGGGTGCTGCTCCTGCTCCAGAGCCTCAGATAGAAGAGCCTAAAGAAGATGCGACGGTAAATGAAGTCAAGGACATGGTGAAGAAACAGATCCTGAATCAGATCCGTCGTGAGCTTTTAAAGGACCAAGCTAAGGAGCCGGGACAGGAGCGTCCTACAGAGATGGAAAACGTTTCGAATAGCTCTCTGGTAAAACAGGCAGGTTTTCAGAAAGTATTGCTGGCATCTAAAAAGTCAGGCAATGACAGACTCCATAACGGTCTGATGATTCTTTCTAATTTGAATAATTGGAAGCAATTTAAAAAATACGGATATAAAAGAGATGATGTACTAGGATTGTTATACTTTGTGGATAAAAATGCTTCCAGTCAGCCGGTGGGGATGGATGCCGTAAAAGCGCTTTCCAAAGTCAGGCTGGGATCAGAGGGACTAGTGCCTTTTTTCACCGAAATCATAGTGGAAACAGGCAGGAGACCTTGAAAGGTGGAAGCTAAGAAAATCGCGGCATGGGCTAAAATCCTTTCAAATTTCGAGTGATTTTAAAGAGTTTTCGTAATAATCTATTAATAATGAAATTTTAGATGAATTAAGAAGACTCTTAACTAGTCATATATCCTTTCATCAGGAGGAGCCACATGTCAAGAGAACGGTTGACAAGTCGTACTGCTGAGGACCTCAAGGCAAAAGCGGGTACGCAGGTGTCCGATAAAGGCACCGGTATCGACAATGATACTGCTGCTATGAATAGTCCTGAGCATACGAAAAATGATCCGAAAGTCGATCAGTATGCCAAGGGTGATCCCTCTGCATGGGGTGAGGACGTAGCCGCTCAGAATTGGCCGTCACAGAGTAAGGGTGGAGAGAAACGTGAAGATACCGGTCATGCTGAACTCATTGACAAGCATGCTGCCGCGGAAGCAGTCGCCTCTGCAAAAAGACTCGAAGAAAAAGCCGTGAAATGTATCATCGCCGCTCAGAGAGTACTCCCTGGTGCCACGGAAGAAATGATCGAGAAGCAGGCCGCCATTTTCATGCATCTGCCTCAGGAAGGTCTGGATGGTACGCTGGCCAATCAGGAAGAGCTCGCCAAGCAGATCAGCAAACAGGCCTCGAAAGCTGCTGAAGAATCTGAAGAGGAAAAGGATGACGACGAGGATAAGAAAAAAGCAGCTGCTGAGCTCGCTGAAAAGCAGGCAAAGCTCGAAACTCTGAAGAAGCAGGCGTCTGAGATACAGAAAGAAATCGAAGCTATGGATCAGAACGCTAAAGCCAATAAGAACTGGCCGACTGGTAAGAAGACTGAAAAGAAGGCCGGTGAGGAAGAGGAAGAGAAGAAAGAAAAAGAAGTAGAGAAAAAAGAAGATGAAGAGAAAGATAAAGATGCTGCTACCGCATGCGTAAAGGAAGAGGATAAGAAAGAGGATAAGAAGGAAGATAAAGCAGCTGCCAAGAAAGAAGAGGAAGAGAAGGAAGAAAAAGACGCAGCCAAGAAAGATAAGAAGGAAGAAGAGGAAAAAGAAGACGATAAGAAAGACGATAAGGCTGCGGCTGTCAAGGAAGAAAAGGAAGAGAAGGAAAAGGAAGAAGATAAAGATGCCTCTGAGAAGAATCTCCTCGACCAGATTTTCGGGGAAGTGCTAGCATCTGATACCAAAAAAGGTGCGACGAAACTCTCCGGCATGGTCAAGAAAGAAGCCTCTGAGCAGGTAAATGATCTCACTGGTCTGTGGGCATCCGCTCCTGACGTAAGCAATATGTTCTAAATGACAGGGCGGAACACTCCGCCCTGTTTTGATAAACAAAACCCGCCTCTGAGTAGGGGATAGGGTAAGAAATATTAAACTGGAGGCTCAATATGATCGGTGAATCAAGCGGACTAGCACCTGATAGGGGTTTAAATATCCTCTATCGCGTGACAATGAATACGTTGATGAATCTGACTGAGACGGATCTGACACAAGCGAATTACAATAATGGTAATCCTGAATCAGTGATAAATACCCGTCTCAGCCCCAACACGCCTAAAGGTCTCCTCGCAGGCTCGATCGTGTCAGCGAGTGCGACTGCAGGCGCAGTAGAAAAATGTATTGGTGGACGTTCTGTTAACTATCCTCTCGGTATCGTGATTAATAATGCCGTGGGATATCCTTTTGAATCCAGCTCCGGCGTCGCCAGTGGAAAATGTCCGTATCTGCATGGAGCAGGTACAGTGTTTTCAACGGATCTCTATGAGACATTTAATCAAAGCAGCGTGGCTCTAACATATGCAGCTGGAAATCCTTTGTATTGTTCCCGTAATGGTCTTTTGGAAAATTCCGACGAAACTTCTAATCTCATAGTGGTCGGTATTGTTTTGATTGCTCCGTCGACGAGTGATCCGTTCATGGTAGTACAGCTGAGAATCTAAGTGGGATAGCGGACATTCAGATTGGATAGATGCCGCTGAGTGTCTCAAACAAAATAAACAGGAGGTTAACATGATTGGTGAAGCAAGCGGACTAGCCCCCGATAGAGGCCTAAACATCCTCTACAGAGTCTCGATGAACACGCTCATGAATCTGACCGAGACTGATCTGACTCAGGCGAATTACTCAAATGGTAATGGAGAGACGGTTACAAATACACGTCTCAGCCCCAACACGCCTAAAGGTCTTCTCGCAGGTTCAGTCGTGAAGTGCAGCACTACTGCCGGTGCAGTTCAAAAAGCAGTTGGTGCCGCCAGTGAAGGTGCTCTCGGTATTGTGATCAACAATGCTGTGGGATATCCTTTTGAATCCAGTTCCGGTGTAGCAAGCGGAAAGTGCCCGTATCTGCATGGTTCTGGTACAGTGTTTTCGACGGATCTTTATGAGACATTTCGTCAGGCTGGCTTGGTTGCTCTTGCATACGCAGCTGGAGATGCTTTGTATGCGTCTCGTAACGGTCTTCTGACGAATTACAATGAGTCTTCTGCCAATGAAGTCATTGGTATCGTTCTGATCGCTCCGTCGACGTCGGATCCGTTCATGGTAGTGCAGATGAGAATCTAATACGTTTGATGATGTTCGGATTGGATACACGCCGCCGATCATCTCAAATCTAACCCATAATAGGAGGTTTTAAATGGAAGGTAATATCAGCAATGAACTGAAACAGCAGATCATTGGTGAGTACATCAAGACTGCTGCGGGTCGTCAGAAGCTGGCTGCCTCAATGGTCCAGCCTCTACGTCTGCGTAGAGACTACACGTCAGTCGCACGTAAGGCGTTTCTCGTAGAACAGCTGCCCGATGGCGCACTGCCTATCTACGATAAAGACCCGAACGTAACGGCTTTCGTGGTCGGTGAAGAAGGCGAAAACATTCTCGCGATTACCAAACCGCGCCGTGTGATTTTCCCGTTGTTCGAAATTGCGTCGAACCCGGAAATTCCGTTGACACAGGTCAAAGAGCGTCGGTTCGACCTCATTGAGAGGGCACAGGATCTGGCGAAAGCTCAGATACAGGCTGCGGAAGATGGGCGTGCTTTTGATGTGATGGACGCGGTGTCCCAGAATGGTTTCGATAATCTCGGTACAGCCTATACAAATGCGCAAGTGAATGCGGTCGCTCCTCTGACTCCTCCGAATCTGATCGATGCGTTTGCCCGTATTGAGACGCACGACCTGAGGGCCGCTCGCGTGTTCATGAATGCGCTTGATTTCGCTGACCTGAGGAAGTGGGGTCGTGATGTGTTCGATATCGAGAGCCAGGCACAGATTCTGAAGACCGGTCTGATGGGTTCTGTGTGGGGTGCTCAGATCATCGTCTCCCGTAAAGTTACGCCGGGTTATGCATATGTGTGTGCAGAGCCGGAGTTCTTCGGCAGGATCCCAGTCCGTACCGAGTTGACGGTGCTCAGCGCAGACGATCCCCGGGCAAGACGCATAGGGTTTAGCGTTTTTGAGAACCTCGGCATTGGTTGCCACAATCCTCTCGCGATCACACGCGTTAAGATTGCTCGGTAATTGATCTGCTAAAGTGTTGATTTTAAAAAGGCTGTTGGTTGTAACACCAACAGCCTTTTTATTTTAGATCTTTTTTACTACATCTCCTTTGCTTTGTATTATATTATAAAAATACAGTGCAAAGGAGATTTTTTATGCCTTCTTTTTGGACAGAGAGTACAGATACCGATCTTATACTACATAACAAGTATGGGGTCTATTCAAAAAAAGAACTTTTATCTCAATTTCAAGAAGGGTCTCTGACTATAGGAGAGCTGAGTCAAGCTTATAAGCTAAAAGATTTTCAAATGCTTCTTATTTTTAAGACCCTTGGAATTTCATATAGAAATAATCTGAATGCCACGCGAGTGATATCCGCAAGCATATCCCCTTCAATGCATCAAGTTTTGATAGGCACTCTATTGGGAGATGCCTATATGACAGATCCGCGGTCTTATAAAACAGTGCATAGTATAAATCAGATGGATTATCTGTATACTATTGCAGAGAAATTACAAGATTTTGTGTCTACTGTTAATTTTATGCACAATGATAAGGGGGATTCTGTTGGGTTTTGGACCCATAGTCATTCTGTTTTTGAGCCCTATTTTGAAAAATTTTACTCTCACGGTAAGCAACGTAAATTTTTCAAGGATAACACAGCGCATGATATAGAGGCAGAAGGTCTAGCTTATTGGTATATGGATGATGGAAAGTACGGTGAGTATGGGGTTGGATTATGCACTGGAATTGCCGCAGAAGCTGAGGTAGATATTCTTAGGACCGTGCTTAAAAACAAATTTGGTATAGAATCTACTTTTCAAGCTCATGATATAAAGAAAGGTTATCATAATATCTATATAAAAGCAGAGAGCAGGGCTCATTTTTTTGAGATTATAGGTCCCTATGTAATACCATCGATGACTTATAAAATTGATGGGAGTCCTTATCCAAAGGTTTATAAAAAAATAGATATAGTTGAGAGACACTTAAAATATTGTGATGTGGTAAAAAGACCGGTGCGTTTTTCCGGTGATGAAGAGGTACAGGATAATATAGAGGCTGGTTATAGGGTGTCTGATCCTAAAATGGATTATATAAAAAAGATTCAAGGGGCTATGGATAGGGGAGAGTTGGTGTCTAAAACGTCCCCAAGAAAGTTACCGTCTGAAGAAGATATTAAGGTGTTATTTAGTAAAGGTATGAACGATGATGATATTGGAAAAATGTTTGGTTTTGGTCGGAACAGGATAGCGGCTATTAGAAGATCTATAGGTATTCCTAGAAAGTCACAAAGAGAGGCTAAGAATTATGAAGAATCGGTTAAGTTTCCTTGTATGTCTGTTAAACTTGTCCCTACGAGTAAAATAAAAAGCAATGATTATAACCCTAATGTAGTTTGTGAGCCTGAAATGAAGCTGCTAGTACAGAGTATAGAGCAAGATGGTTTGACTCAGCCTGTAGTGGTTTTCTATGATGATGATAATGATATTTATGTTGTGATAGACGGATTTCATAGGTATAAGATTCTGACAGATCATTTTAAATGTACGAGGATACCAGTCACCGTGATTGATAAGCCTATGAATGATCGCATGGCTTCAACTATACGACATAATAGGGCTCGAGGAAGGCATCAAGTAGATCTTATGGGGGTATTAGTCGATAAGCTTTATAAGCAAGGTTGGTCTGATACACAAATCGCAGATCATCTCGGTATGGAGGGAGAGGAGTTGTTGAGACTACGTCAGCAGGTAGGATGCGCTAAATTTCTATCTAATGCCGAATACGGAAAATCCTGGGAGATGGCAGAATGACCGGAAAAGTTATTTTTACGAATGATCGTGATTACGAGCTCTCGCGTATTCAGGGTTTGTCGAGAGATTTCTCGAGAAAATTTTATGTGTATGGTAAAGATTTTGAGAATTTGGCCTTTTTTATAGAGCGCCTTACTGATTTTACTTTTTTAAACCTAAAAGATACTTTTGATCCTAGGTATTCTGCTATGATTTCATGTAATAGTGCTTCTGATTTTTTTGTTCTTAAATATCCCAGGCTGAATGATATTATGAATAGGAATATTGGGATGTATCAGGAAAATTTTAAAGGTTATAAGCTCGTAATAGATAACCACCCTTTTTTGGAAAAGAGAGATGTTTATTGGTGCTATTTTTTGTGGAGTTTTTTTGATAAATCTCTTTTGGGATATCCGCATTGTTATGCTTTTAGGGCGGCTAAAATTGTTAATGGTATAGATCCTTTTGATTGCTCTATCATAGCTAAAAAAGTCAGCGGTGTCACAGAAACTACTATAAAGGAAATATTCAGTAATGACCTAAAAATAGAACATATAGTTCTTGATAATAATATTAAAGAGGAATATCAAGAGGTAAAAAAGAGACTTTTTGAGACAGATAGGCGGCCCTGGATTATTGTTAGAAAGTTAAAAAAATTTGTTAATGATAGGGTACCGTATCTTAAACAGGGGCTAAATCTGCTAGAGCAAGGAAAAATTTTTGATCAATATACGAAAGGAGAGAGATTACTTGCTGTATCTGATGCTAAAGTAGACATTTTTCTTGAGTCAGAGTTCTGGAAATACGTAAACAACGCTAATATTTTTATGGATACTTTGTATAGTGGAAACTCAAACAAATAGATTTTATACAGATAAAGATGTTTTAACAAGCGCTAGAGAGAGGATGTCTCTAGTATTTGATAATTTTGAAAACATCATTGTATCGGTTAGTAGTGGTAAAGACAGTACTGCTCTATTTTGGATAGCTGTGCAGGAGGCGGAAAAAAGGGGTAGATTAATAAAAGTATTTTTTCTGGATCAAGAAGCTGAATATCAGAGTAGTATAGATCTTATAAATAAAATGATGGTTCATCCTTGTGTAATTCCTTTGTGGTATCAGGTCCCTTTATGTCTCACTAACGCCACTTCATATAAACAAGATATGTTTTATGCCTGGGGTGGGGGAGAAAAATGGATTAGAGAAAAGAATCCTTTAGCTATACATAAAATAGATAGTAAGTATCCTAAAAGGTTCTATAAATTTTTTAATTGGATGGAAAAAAATAACGAGAACACAGCTTTCCTCGTAGGTCTGCGGAGTGAGGAGAGCCTTAATAGGTTGCGTGCTGTTATACTGTTTCCTGGATGGAATAATATTACGTGGAGTACTAAAACATTGGGTGTGGGTACGTTTAGATTCTATCCTATATATGATTGGGGAATGGGAGATGTGTGGAAATTCATCAATGATAATGGGGTACCCTATAATGCTATATATGATAAAATGTTTAGAGCTAATAAGAATTATTATAAAACTATGAGGGTCAGTAATCTTATACATGAAAAAAGTTTTAAGGTAATAGCTGATCTACAGGTGTATGAACCGGATACTTTCAATAAGCTGGTGGAAAGAATATCAGGTATACATGTGGCCTCTATATATGCTAGGGAAAAAAGCGTTTTTGATACCAACAAATTACCGTCCTGTTTTGATACTTGGCTGTCTTTTCGTGATTACCTCCTTCAAACTTCTCCTTTGAAAAATAAAGAGAGATTTGTTAATCGATTTGAAAATCAAACTAAAGATGAGGATATGTATCGTAAACAAGTGAGGCAAATCTTACTGAATGATCATGAGAATAATTTGGGCGTCCATGTTAGTAAAGTTAAAAACGATAAAAAAGCGGATTTGTTAAAAAAATGGTGGGATATTCTTTAGGCGAATATATGTTTACTATCATTAGAGCGTGTAGAGTACGCACAGAGTGCGTCGATTATATAAAAAAGCATCTGCCCTATGCTGAGGTGCTTTTTGACTCTACCGGCAATGCTATGAACACTTTTTTGGAGGCTATGAAAGTAGCAGGTGAGATGCCTTGTCTACACATGGAAGAAGATATATATGTGACTCGCTTTTTTAAAGAGAAGTCAGAAAAAGCTGTATCTGAAAGACCCCAAGAGGTTATTCAATTTTTCTCTATGCGAAAAGATGATTTAAAAATAGGTAGCAGGTATGATTATGGGCGTACTTTTATGATGAATCAATGTTTTTATCTGCCCGTGGGATACTCAAGACTCATCTATGACTATTATTTTCATTGGCCTCAAAAAGAAATACATAAAACAGGCTATGACGTACTCATAGCAGATTTTCTAAAAACTAGGAAAGAAAAATATTACATCTATGTGCCATCTTTGGTACAGCATCGTAAAAACAGATCTTTGATATGTCCAAAAAGGTCTGCTTTCCGACAGTCTGTTACATTTGAGGATGGCATCTATGACTGTTAGCTTCAGCCAAGAGCTGGAGTCTGAGCTACACAGACTATATTTCACGGGATCGAATGATTATGAAGTAGCTAAAATTTTGCATGTAGGTAGGAATAGACTGAGAGCGTGGCGGGAAGCTCATGGCGTGCTATCAAAAACTACGAAGAAAGGTCTGACATCCGTCGAGTGCCCGAATATAGTGGAAATGCTATCTAAGGGCTCTGATTTGACAGAAATAGCTAAAAAGTATGGAGTCACCAGATCATCTATCGCTAGACTCTTGAAGCGAAATGGTTTTGAATACAAAGTACGCTCCCGCCCTCGCCCCCGTGGTATTATAGACTACAGTCTCACAGATTTACAGAAACAGGTGCTGCTGGGAGACATGTTCGGTGACGGCGGATTAGTATCTGTTTCTAATAGGTCTGCCTATTACTATTGCATGCACTCTGTAGATCAAAAAGAGTTCGTACTTTGGAAGTACTTAATATTTCACCCGCTCAGTGCAAGATTACCTGAAAGGATAGACTGCCTTGAAGATGGTAGACGTCTATTTTATGTGGGGGCACAGACGTGGTCCTCAAAATGTTTATACGATTATTATTTTAAATTTTATAATAAAGGTAATAGTCCTGAAAAGATATTGACTCCAGATTTGTTAGATGGTTTTATTCCTCTGTCTTTAGCCGTCTGGTACATGGGAGATGGCTCTTTAAATAGAAATACTGGAGTTTTTCATGTGGGTCTCATCAATGATTTGCCTCCTATAGCGTCTACATTGTCTGAAAAATTTTCTATGCTATTCAAAGCCTGCAGATATAAACGACAATGGCATTTGCGGGTCATGGAACCGGATAAATTTTTCACGCTAATAAGTCCATATTTACTGAATATCTTCAGATATAAAGTTCCCGAGCGCTATAGATATTTGGTAGCCACTGATCCTATCGCTTTGTAATACTCTCCTCATATCTCCAACAGATATAAACCTATATCCGTTGGAGATCCTTTTTTGAAAAAATCTCTCGTCAGTCTCACCCCCCGGCAGGACGCGATCTTCAGGTCCCTCTCCGAGGAGCTGGAGATTTCGTTGTCGGAGCTCATCCGTCGTGCTCTCGATGAATATATTGAGGGTCTGGTGAAAGATGGCACTCTCGTGAAATTTACCTGGAGCTCTAATGATAAATCTATCGATATGGAGTTTCCTAAAGAAATGTTTAAAAAACTATATGATCACGTGAAATCTCATCCTGATGGTGCGATAAAACTCGTGGAATAATTATCTCTTAATAAGTCTGGATAATTGTTATCACCATACAGGAATGTTTTTTCATGCTCACTATAGCTAAGTTAAGAAGAATAGCCGCGGATGTACAGGAGTTTGGTGAAAAAGTAGATGTCATCGAACGTATAAAGGACACCTATAATATTGGCATCGATCAGGATACTGATGAAGAATATGTGGAAATTTTGAATAGTAGTTTGAAGAAGCTGCCGCCTGAGCTAGTCAAGGATTGTGGGATAAAATTACTGGCGTTTGAGGACCTCGGTCCCTCTAAAGAGTATTATCCTAATCATGGTAAATATGTGCATAACACTCTCGTTTTGAATCATAATATCATAGATGATCCCACCCTGATAGTGGATCCTGATAGTGGGAATGCTGTAAATAAATTCGATCAGACTTTTTATCACGAGCTGGGTCATGGATGGGATGATGTGCACGGTACCGGGGGTACGGATCTTTCTCTTCAGAAAGAATGGTTGGGTTTATCTGGGTGGTCAAAGGAGCCAGTACCCGGGCATAGGAGAGTGATTATAAGGGAAGAAGGGGCTCCTGTACTCAAAGGTGAATATTATTATTCGCCGGAGGCAGGGTTTACGAGATTCTATGCTAAGCGAAACCCATGGGACGATTTTGCAGACTCTTTTTCTTATTATGTGGCTGGATTGAAAAGTTTTATTCCTGAAAATAAAAGAGGATATTTTGATAAAAAATTAGGTAAATATTTCAGAGGGATGTGATTTTATGGATATCGAAAAAATTTTGAAAGATATAGTGTCGGATCTCAAAAGCAGGGGGTTTGATAAGCATGCGGCTGTCGTCGCTGAGGTAGAGGCGGGCTGGACGCCCGGAGGGTTTAAAGGTACTCCTTATCAGATGAGATCTCCACAGCCTACTCCTATAGGGACTCCGGGGTTTCATACAGGAGATGTTTATATAGAGCTTACTCCTTTGAATGAAAAGAAAGAAGAAATGAGGAGGTGGGATTTTCCAGAAGAAGGTCCTTATACGATGGATCAGATGATATTTGGTATCAAAAAAGGTTTTTTTGCAGTAGACAATATAGCTAAGGAATTGCAGAAAGCACAGAGTCCCGTGCTGAAGAGACAGATGCAAATGCTGCTCAATTTAGCAGAAGAGACTACCGGTCAAAAAGCTATCACCAGACTGGCGTCTCTGGCTAAGACTCTCACTGAAAAGGGATATGACACTCTAGGTAGGAGATTGATGCAGGCTGTGGATAGTGCGTCTATGCAGATAAGACATCTCCTCGAGAAACATGAGGCTCCGAGTCTGGAGCTACTCTATGAAAAGAGTGGCTCTGCCAAGAAATTTGAGGAGAGTGTCCAGAAGTTGATGAGTATTTACGACAACGTCGGTAAAATCATAAAAAATTTCGATAGAGAGTATCTCGATCAGATCATGCACCCTCTGGATAGAAAAGAAATTGGAGAGGAGGAGGCTACCAAAAAAACTTTGAAAATGGTCAGGGATACGGATGCCTCGGTGGATGCAAAGTTCAGGGAGATTTCGAAAAGTCTTTAACAAAGGAGTCGTCGTATGGCGAATCTAGTCAGCAAAAATGTTGAAAAAGGTGTCACGAGTACTGTCGTGGTAGTTATCGCGTCTGCGTTGTCTTTGGCAATAGTAAAAGGTGCCAAAATGATCGGTATAGATGTCGACAACATACAGGTCACCGCGGCCCTCGTGATGGTGATCAGCGGTTTGATAGCTGCAGGACATAACTGGTTTCGGCATAGAGAGAAACCTGCTGCGGCAATATTGACACCTGATAAAAAAGGATGAAAAATGCCGGATCCTGGAAAATACAAAAATAAAGCTCACTATATGGAAGACTGTATGCACCAGACTGTAAAGCAGGAGGGTAAATCAAGAAATCATGGGGTAGCACAGTGTTTGTCCATGTGGAGGCAAGAGAAGGGCGGCAAGAAGCCCAAGAAAGCCTCCTATGACATACTCCTTATGCTAGCGGATAGGATGCTGTCTCATGTCTGATGTGAGAGCCTCTAAACTCGAGAAGACGGTCCAGAAAGCCACTAAAACTGACAAGGTAAAAGTTTTTTTAGGTGGGCTGTGTGATCATAATGAGTGGCGTGAGGAGCTCAAAAATGAGTTTGGAGGCTTTTTCTTTTTCATGGATCCCTATGATGAGGACTGGGACCCGAAAGATAATATTTACGATGAACTCGCGGGAATAATAAATGCTGACTATGTCATTTTTTATAAAGGCGGTAAACAGACTGAGCGGGAAAAGGATTTTTTAAAAAATATTGGCGAAAAAAACTCTACTAAAATAAAAGAATTCGAGGACCTGGATAAAGTCAAAGAATTTTTAAAGAGTTTAAAGAGCATAAAGAAAATGACTAAAAAAGCATGCATAGCTGACGTACTCCGCCGATGTGCTTTTATTTTAGATAAAAGTGCCGCACCCTATGAGACTACTGTGAATAAAGGTGGTATCGATTTTATTTTTGAGAGTCTGGATAATAAATCCAGAGGAGAAGTGATAGAAGATTTTGAACATGGTAAGACTATCATTATTCCAGAGATGACTGTCGGTGATAAAAAAGTGCCTAATAAAACTATCAGTAAAAGAGATTTTGATTATGATGCCTACGCGGATGTCCTCCGTCAGATGAAAGGATTTTTGAGGCAGCCCGCGCACAATCCTACCCTCATATACGATCCTGTAGACAGCACCTATATGCATAACCCTACAGCGTCACTTAATAAATGATGCTGTGGGAGTCTAGGGAGCTTATTCAGCAATGAGTATGCAGACGTTACAACGAGAGTTCAAGAACGTACCTACGGATGCTTCACTAGTCCGTAGCTCTACAAATCTCTCTTTAAACAGACTGGAAACGGTCAGTGAGAGAGATATAGTACTGAGTTGTAACAATCCCGAAGTGAATCTACGGAAACAGGTATCCGGACTTACAGTCATTGTACCTGTACTCTCTCTGGAGGGGAGTCCTCTAATGTCGTGCACTCCAGCCAAAGCACGGCACCTTTTAGAAAAAAGGAGAGCCTATGTCGTAAAACTAAATCCTTTTATTATTAGATTGAATTTCAAATGTGAAAACAAAATACAGGAAATCAGTTTCGGAATGGATGCTGGGTATAAAAATATCGGGTATTCAGTGATTACGGATACAAAAGAAATCCTATCAGGTGAAATAGCTTTAGATAATAAGACTAAAAGCAGAATGAATGAAAGAAAAATGTACAGAAGAAACAGGAGATATCGATTAAGATATAGAAAACCGAGATTCAATAATAGAATAAAACCTGATGGATGGCTCCCTCCCTCTATAAAGAGAAAATTTGACGCCCATATAAATTTTATAAATGGGCTCAAAAAAATATTACCTATCAAAAAGGTCACGGTTGAGATAGGGAATTTTGATATTCAAAAGATAAATAATCCTGATATCTCTGGGATCCAGTATCAGCAGGGTGATCTATATGGGTATTATAATTTGAAATTCTATCTTTTGGAGAGGGAGAAAGGAAAGTGTCAGCTCTGTGGGAAAAAATTCACTAAAGAAGATAGACCTCACATGCACCATATAAAACAAAGGAGTGAGGGTGGTACTAGTAGAGCTGAGGGTATCGCTCTTATACATAAGAGCTGTCATAAAAATTTACATGATAAAAAGTTATTCCATAAACTGAAACCCGCTAGAGTCTATAAAGCGGAAACTTTTATGTCTATAGTTGGTGGGATGTTCAAGAAATTTTTAGATTGTGATATCGCCTACGGATATAAAACGTGTGCTAAGAGAAAAGAGCTGGGATTAGAGAAATCTCATGTGAATGATGCTTTTATTATAGCTGGAGGGACCACTCAAAGTAGGTGTTTACCTAGTATGATAGAGCAAAAGAGAATTAATAATAGGACTCTACAGACTAATAGAAAAGGTTTTTCAAAATCTATTAGGAAACAGAGGCATAAAATACAAAACAGAGATTTCATTTGGATTGATAATAAAAAGTATTTGAGTGGAGGAGTAGCTTGCAGAGGAGCTCAGATATATTATTTTGATGGGGATGAGAAAAAGCTTATATCTTCCAAAAGAGTTGAAAAAGTTTATAGTACTGATAGCCTGGTTTGGCTAAAATAAATGTCGTTGTAATCAATAAAGGAAAAGGAATATGCAAGAAGATTTAGGAAAAATTTGGGAAGTATCTCCGGAAGAAGAAAAAGTCATCCTCGATGAGATGGTCGAGGAGGGATGCCTTAAAATAGTCAATCCTAATGAAAGTAAACTCATGAGCACTAAAAATCTTATTGTAGAAACATTTTCTTCCGATTCTGATAGTGATAAAGATAAAGAAGCTATGATTAAAGCATGTGAGGAATCAGTGCTCGAATATGCTCTAAAAGACATAACCTCATTACTGGCTGCTTTCGACGAGGTAGATCAGGGCAAACTCGTAGGAGAGGTCAAAAAAAGATTCATAAATCTATACGCTAAACTCCAGGCTATAGTCCTTATAGGCAGCAGTACCTATGAGAATATAGATATACAGGAATCACGCGGATTAGCGTATACCAGGGAACTCGGTACGGGTGCTGTAAAAAATGCAATCCCTAACGGTAAAAAGGCCTGTCAAATAGCTATGTGGTCGGGCATGGAAGAGTTTAGTATTGACAGTAGAAAAATGTGCACAGAAGAAATATCGTAAAAAAGTTTTAAACAATTGGTTAGGAATAAAACCATTATGACACATAGAATGACATACTGTGCGCACTGTGGTGTGCACTATGCTTATCAGGCATCCGGACATGGATGTCTTCATCCTTTAAATGATTCTAAATACTGTCCTAATTGCATGGCTGTAATAAAAGTAGCTTTAGATAAGGTACCTAAAAAAGTTGAAAAACGATGGATACCGAGTACCGAATATACTAAAGATCAGCTCCTGAAACTCATGGATGAATCAGATGCTAAACTAGACTGGTTGCATGAAGAAAGACAAAAAGGTTCTATCATAGCTATGCCTCGTCTGAGACGTATAGGAATTCCGCTTATTGATACTAAAACAGGAGAGTATCAAAAAACCAGATACGGCACTGTAAATGATAAATTATATCATATAAGTTGGTGGGATTCCAAACCTGATGAATATGAAATTCTCACTGAGGTTTACTGGGACCTAATCAATGATAAAATGCTGGAGAATTATTGATGCTGAGAGTACTGAAAAAGCTCTGGCGTCTATTTGATGTTTTTGTCACGCAGTTTTTTATAACATTTTCAGATAGATGGAGCGACTATGTCCGTGAAAACAAAAACCCTAAAGAAACCGATAGTGATAAAAATAGGAAAAAAGAAACACACAATAAAAAAGATTGAGTTAGCGCCTGAGTGCAAAATAGCCAGACACGATAAACTAGCCTATGAGTTTCTCTGGAGAGTATTTGGGATAAAGGGAGCCCTGCTAACTGACCTATCGAGTCTTTATGATTTTGACTCTCAAATTGATTTTAGAAATGAAACAGTTAAGCATGAAACAGAGGTGGCTCTTAAAAAAGTCAAAAAGATATATGGTGTGGATGTTTCAGACATTAAAGGGCTGATTTTATATAAAATTTTAGATAAAATTAAAAAAACATGATTATCAACGTTCCTGAATCCGTAGTCGACCACTTCTGGGAAAATGAACCCGAGGGCACCACGCATGAGTTTTGGGCTTTCAGATTCCCTGTTAGAGCTAAACCCGGAGATACCATACATTTCCACATAGACAAGAAAGAAGTGGCACAGGCGGTAATCGACTACCTCGAGCCCCCAGGTGAGTCCGCTTGCGATACTACAGGCAAATTTAAGAACCGATGGAAGGTATTCTGGAAATGTGAAACTTTCAAAGATGTAAGGTGATTTTATGATAACTAAAGATACGTGTATATCAATAAAATTCTGCGCTGACAGGTTCGCAGTAGATCCTACAACAGGGATACTGTTCCAGATTTATGATGAAAAAGATGCCCCGCTACAAATAACCTATGACATCCAAGGTCTATGCTCTATAGACGATGAGCGTATCACTGCTATCCATATAACACTGGACTGTATAAAACATCTTTTTGACAAAGTAGTCGAGCATCGCAACGAACAACTAAAATCGCTGGCTTTAGAAATGTCACAGATCACAGGAGCTTCCGTACGATGCGCTCAGATACCAGAGGTCCTGGCACCTACAGGCATGAGCGATACTTTACGACCCGACATCAAGGAACAGCTATAAACCCAATAGTTGCTAGTAGAGGTGCCGAGGTTTATTATTTTGAGCGCTCTGGAAAAAAGTTAATTAATACAAAAAAGATAGAAAAGGTATATCACACAGGCAGTATGGTTTGGATAAGCGGTGTGGTTTTCACGGAGCTTGTATGAATTTCCCTTTAAAAATAATCGTTCAAGGAAAAGGTCCTGAGACCCTCGATAAAAACTCCTATGTTGCGGCGGGGGGTGAGGGTACCGTATGCAGGAAAGGCGGTACAGCCTACAAGATATACCACGACCCCAAAAAAATGATAGCTATAAAAAAAATACAGGAGTTAAGTTCTCTCAAAAACTTTGCTAATATACTGTGCCCCCAGGATATTGTTTTAGACGCAAAAAGTTCTACTCCTGTCGGTTTCACTATGCCCTTTGTAGACAAGACAGACTTTCTCTGCCGAGCTTTTAACAAAGGTTATAAGCAAGACAATGGAATCACTGACCAGGCTGTTGTAACTCTAGTGAAAAGCATTCAAGAAACCATAAAAAGCGTACATAAAAATGGGATACTTATTGTTGACCTAAACGAGTTGAATCTGTTAGTAGATTCCACCACATACGAGACAGCTTACTTTATTGATGTAGACTCCTGGCAAACAGCTACTTATAAAGCTACGGCGCTCATGGAATCCGTAAGGGATAGATTCATGGTTCCAGGCCAATTCAATGAAGGGACTGATTGGTTTTCTTTTGCAATAGTATCCTTTGAAGTCTATACCGGATTCCACCCTTATCAAAAAGGGCAACACCCTAACTACAAGCCAAAAGATTGGTCTGCTAGAATGGATGCAGGAATAAGCGTGTTCCATCCTGAAATCACTCTCTCTGATGTATGGAAAAGCGCACTAAACGTGATACCTAAACCCCACCTGGAATGGTACAAGCGCGTCTTTCACAAGAAAGAGAGATCGGCACCCCCACTACCCGAGGGTACTCTCCTGGTCGGTACTATACAGCCTGTCATGGTGGCGGGTAATGCCTCGTTTGAGGTCACGAAGCTTTTCTCGTATAAAGAGAAGATCCTGGGGCATTTCTACTACAACGGACTCAACTACGTGATCACCGAGCACGGCATCTACCAGAGTGACCGCATAGCTCGTACGCTCAATAAGAAGTATCGTAAAATGAGCCTGGCGGCGGTACCCGGCTGTGACCCTGTCTTCGTACACAAAGAGGGTTTTACGGTCTATTTCGAGGACATGACAGGCACTCAGATAGGCTCTATAGCTGCCGCGGATGCTATGCAGTACGGTGGGCGTATTTATACGGTCTACAACGGTAAGATGACCGAGAATACGTTCCAGGACATGGGTAAAAAAGTCCTCCACCTCACGAAGGAAGTCAGTAATATATTCGAGCCCGCTACCAAGCTATTTCCGGGGATAGCAGTCCAGGATATTCTCGGTAGATGTTGGCTGGCGATCCCCTATGCAGAAGGCAAGTGTGCCAGTATCGCAGTACCGGACCTCGATGGAGACCGCATACTCGATGCCAAATATGAGGGACATGTTTGTATACTCATATCCGAGAAAAAAGGTAAATATAAACGTACTGTACTGCATTTCAACGTAATGGTGAACGCCTACTCCATACGGATGGAGGATGACGTCGCCTACGAGGGGGTCAATTTCACCTATCTGAGTAGCAGGGTATGTGTGCACATACCTACGGATGGCATTGTAGAGCTTTTCAGGGACAACTCCAAAGTGAAGACAGTAGCGAACCCTCCGTTTTCTACTGACATGAAACTTTCGAATGATGTCACGAGTGTGTTGTTCGTGAATGAAACTGGACTGTACACTGTGAAATTAGCCCTATGACGTCATGTAAAAATGACGTTGTGGGAGCCTAGGGAGCTCACTCAGTAATGAGTAAACAGACGTTACAACGAGAGTTCAAGAACGTACCTACAGGTACTCCACTAGCCTGTAGCTCTACAAGCACATCATTAAACAGACTGGAAACGGTCAGTGTGGTGAGCAAAGTACTGAGTTGTAACAATCCCGAAGTGGGTCTACGGAAACAAACATCCGGGCCTAAAGCCATCGTGTTTGTACTCTCTGTAACAGGGAGTCCTTTGATGCCTTGTACTCCAGCTAAAGCACGCCACCTTTTAGAAGGGGGAAAATCAAAAGTAGTCAATCTTAATCCGTTTACTATCAAACTCACGTTCGAGTGCGAGAACAGAGTTCAGGAAGTCTCGCTCGGTATTGATTCGGGTTACAAGCATATAGGGTTCTCAGCGATAACTAAGACTAAAGAGGTTGTGTCTGGTGAGGTATCTTTAGACAACAAAACATCTGAAAAGTTAACTAAACGAAAAATGTACCGAAAGCACAGGAGGTACAGGTTGAGATATAAAGAGCCTAGATTCAGCAACAGAAAAACCCCCAAAGGATGGTTGTCTCCATCTATTCAAAGGAGATTTGATACACACATAAATGTGATAAAGAGATTAAAAGAGCTAATACCAGTTAAAAGCATGATTGTAGAGATTGGTGAGTTTGACATACAGAAGCTAATGAATCCTGAGATCTCTGGCAAAGAGTATCAGCAGGGGGATTTATACGGGTACAACAATTTAAAAGCTTTCCTGTTTCACCGTGAGCACGGTAGGTGTCAACTCTGCGGGAAGAAAATTGTTAAAGGCGAGAAAGCGCACTTACACCACATTAAGCATAGAAGTGAAACAGGTACGAATAGGCCCTCTAACATGGCTTTATTACATGAAGATTGTCATGATAAGTTACATAAGAAAGGGCTCTACAAAAAGCTTAGGGCATCTAAACAGTACAAAGCCGAAACCTTTATGTCTATAGTAGCTGATAAATTCAAAGAGATTTTGAATTGTGACGTTACCTACGGATACAAAACTGCTACTAAAAGAAGTGTACTGGGGGTAGAGAAGAGTCACGTGAATGATGCGTTTGTCATATCTGGAGGGACCAGCCAGAAGAGGTGCTTGCCTTATAAAATATGGCAGAAAAGGATAAACAACAGGGTATTACAGACTAACAGAAAGGGATTTGCCCCATCCATTAGAAAAAAGAGGCATAAACTACAAAACAGGGATTTTATTTGGATAGGTGCTAGAAAGTGTTTGTGCGGAGGTGTTACTAGCCGAGGTGCTCAGATTTACTATTCTGACGGTATTGAAAATAAAATAGTTTACTATAAAAAAGTTATAAAGCTTTATAGCACTGGTAGTATGACGTGGATAAACTAAATTTCGTTTAGAGCTAAAAAACTAAGTCCGAAGGAATCTGAGGACTACTCTCTGGGCAGCCTCCACGAAAGAGGCTGCTTTCTTCTTACTGGGTTTATTCTTGGTGGTGTTCTTTTTATTGGCAGGACTGGTTTTCCAGAAATGGTTACCCCGTTCCGTATGAGATTTTTGATGTGGACCTCTTAAATTAAGCTCTAAATTAGAAGGTGAGTTGTTAGACTTGTCTTTATCCTTGTGGTCTACTTGTTCGAATTCTTCATCGGATAGAGGTCTACCCAGTTTATTTTCCATCACGACTCTATGTACATAGATATAGCGACAAGTATGATCTTTCAATTTTATTGATTTGGGATGTACTGGATCCGTTTGGCAGACCATATATCCACTGCCAGTACCTTTGACGATACTATCAGGGACAATTTTGTATAAAGTCTCTTTAGCCATATATAACAGAGATTTATTAGAAGGTTATGCGAAAAAATACTTTATAAATGCCCTGTAAAAAAGTATATTGTGTATAGAGCAGGAATGACATGGACCCGATAGAACGCATCAGCAGCATCCAGGAATCATTAAAAAAACTCATCTCCGAGCTAGAGGCCCTCAAAAAGGATCTCATCGGAGAGGCTCCCGTCAGCTTTAGCGCTAAAAACATGGGTGTCGTGGATCAGCTGGAAGATATAGCAAAAAACTTTAGGATAGGAGAAAAACAACCAGAGAGGTAGCTCGATGTCCGAGAAATTACAAATGGCTCAGGATACGGATGCAAGGCAGCCTGAGAAAAAAACTAAAATAGAGAAAGATCTGAGTACTGCCAATGTGCGTAAAGTGCTCAAAACCATCATAAGTGCTACTATCTATGATGAAGACGATATCAAAAAGAAAGACGGCGATACATATATCGATTTATGCTATGATACTCGTAGAGCCACGGAATACATTGTGGATAGGATACGAGAGAGGTTCCCGGACAATATGCTGATCAAAGGTACGAAAATTTATATTCTATCAAATAAAAACAGGAGAAATTTTGAGTATAACAAAAGAAACAAAACCTCCATCAAAGCGCATAGGCGGGACCAGCAGAGCAGAGAAAGCACGCCAAGAGATGAAGCTGATACTGACGGACGAGAACAATCCGCTATATTTCTATAAAGATATCGAGTTTGCCCGGAAATATGATGTGACTAGGCATACTATCTACAGTATCCGTGAAGAATTGGGGATATTACCGCGGTCAGATCGTTTACTTAAAAAACTACGACAATTAGATCTCAAAAGATATACGATTAAAGAGCTCTCTAAAATGCTGAATATAAAATACCAGAATCTATATAAAATTATTTTAGAAAACAATCTAGTAGTAAAACAAGATGTCCCGCCTATCACCCATCTTAAAAAATACCAGGCGGATCGAAAAGGGATGAAAAAAAAGCCGCGGAAATGATCTGCCGCGGCTTTTATGTGCTGTGCTCTTGAAATTATTTTATGCCAGCGTACCGTCATCACCTACTTTAACTCGTTTCCACAATTGTTTCGTGGAGTCATATCCGTAGATCTGGGCGGCATTATATTCTTCACGCTGAGCCTGTAAACTGGGTATCAGCCGTGTTGCTCCAACATTGACCGTATCCTCCACGCCGCCTGGATACACACCTTTCAGCCTCAAATAGAACTCGGTGTCATTACCGACCCCTATGGCTGATCTCCGGAAGGCGTAGGTGACATGTTCTTTGCTGTAATAGGCATCAGCCACATTATTCAATCCTGTAGCGACTGTGGTCTCTCCGGCCATGCCTGAATCCAATGACCAGTACAGTTTAAAAGATCCATAGGTCCCTGTTTTATCCAGGTACCACATGACTTTTACGACCTCATCATTGAAGCCTATTTGTACATTAGGTGCCGCCATTTTGATGACTCCTTATTTCTTAATTTCTTTTTTTACCTCAGCAGCAGGTTTTTCTACTACCACTGCGGCTTTTGTAGTATCCTTCAATATAGCAGTCACAGTATCTGTTTTTGTGACAGGGGCTGTGGGAGCTGCACTCTTAGGTTTTAGCAATACAGCGCCTATCAGTATTAGAATTACTACTATCGCTGCTACTATAATCATTTGAATTTTCTTCATTTTAATCATAAAAATCCATCCTTCTGAAATTGGTTAAAAAATTCGATTTTAGAGCTACAGCACACGGTTAATTAGCATCTATATTATGTTTTATATGAATAGAGTATCAAATTAAAAAATAATGACGGATCTTAAAGTAGGTATAGAGCTTGCCTTTACCACGCCTTCATTCACGAATGTCTGAGGACTTATTAGAGCATTATATTCAGTGGTTATCCAGGTAGAGCTACGTGCCGTATTGCATACTCTTAATTCATCTACATCAGCCCGGAGCTGGTCGGACCCGGGGTTTCCATTCCAGTTTCCTATAACGCAGGAGTCGTAAGTATTATCAGGTAGGTTTCCTGAATCAGTGTAACCAGTATAAGCAGTAGCGTTTGTGTAATAAATACCATTTACATGATCATAGACAAAGGAAATATGATCGAAAGTTGAGCTTGATGTCACTTGTGTAGGATAGACACCATTATCCGCCCAGGCTCCTCCAAGGAGTCCTCTCCAATATTGACATTCTCTTGTGGCACTGGGCTGTACAGAATTATAATGCTCCCACTGTAAATTTCCAAAATCAGATGAAGAATTACTGTCGCATTTACAAAATACTCCCTGATAGGCATTGCTGGTATTTCTCATTAAAACAGCGGTGGTGGTCATGTTCTCAGTGCCACCATTAAATCCCCATTTGGGAGCACTGTTTAGGAATGCCCAAGAATTTGCAACGTAAGAAAACCTTTGTGATGATTTCATTGGACCTGTAGTCTGGCGACTAGGCAGTGCAGCTTGATACGTAGCATCTACATTACCCGAGCTATCCGTCATCGTTGAACCAGCGGATTCATTCATGTGCCATACTGAGATATAGCTACTAGACCATACGGCATTCCTACCGTAGGTATCGGTAGTGGCATAGGCATTCGCATATGGATTTCCCCACCACATATAAAAAACCGTGTCCGTACTCGAGGATACTGCTGATAATTTTATATGGATTTCACAACGAGCAGTAGTTTCACTGGTAGTTTGACTGAATTGCACCAGCTCAAAAGGGAGCTCTGTCACTCCAAAAGAATCAGATGTAAATCGTATATCAGCACCAGTGAGTTTAGCAGCCCTCTGCGTACCATAAATGAGAGGGTCAGACGGCATATTAGATGTAGCGACATTACCGGACCATACTAGAGGTACTGGGAAATCAGTCTGATCCGCCGATACCTTTGTATGATCTATAGTAAAAGAGGCGTAAAATCTCCATTGGACGCTCACTGACATGGCATCACCATTTGCTATGGATCTATAGCTACTGCGAGAGCATTTATATTCGTACTTACTATATAATCAATGTCATTATCTGTAGCCTGCCCTCCAGCAGCCTGTACAACAGTATTTAAAGACACAAAATTTGTCATAGCATCCAAATAATTATTTGGATCGAGTAATGCATTACCAGCCCATTTCAATCTTTCTTTATTATCTTTATAGGCTACTTTTGCCAGATGGGCTGTCGTATATGTATTCGATAAATTAGTGGCCATCGTCAGAGTATCGCCTGATATTGATGCTATAGTATTTTGTTCAGAGGCGCTCGTATCGGAGATTACCACTATTTTTCCTACCCAGAAATTGACTCCTGTCCCACTGGATACCATGACGTTTTTCTGGCTGGAGTTAGCATTACTGGCTAAATTAGAGCTATATAAACTCTCATCTAATATATTCTGGGCTGTTTTTGCTATAGCTGCCTGTACTCTGGATCGTATAAAAGGTGCTTTATAGATTTTTAATACGGACGACAGGCTGCCATCTGCGGTTACATCATAATTCGCGTTATTTTCTGGTTCTTTCTCCCCGTAATTCGCTATTTCATCGACAGTACCCTCTTTATACACATAAAAAGTCACTGTTTTAATGAATGCGGTTGGTTTTTTATTTTTACCTGAGAGACCGGTATTCATTACTTTGACTATATACCAATTCGTATCCTTAGAAGCATCTATATATTGGGGTGCCCCTACATCTTTATAAAATGCAGCCATGTCTGATAGCAATTGGGTTTTATTCATAGCAATTTTAATTCAGTTTGGAATAATTTAAAAACATAGATACTAGACCTATACTTGGGGATCTGGAGTCTACGTTCACGCGCATTATATCAAAGGCAGCTCCTGTAGGAGCTCCCCATGATGCTGTAGTGCCTGTATTTTTAATAGCATTGACCAGGGTAGGGCCTGTAGCTCCTACGTGCATAGCATTAGACGATGTAGGCGGGTAGTTATTATAGCTGGCATTCCAGAGGCCTATTAATATGGAGCCTGTCTCACGTGCTACCAGATACCAGTTATCTATTTTAAGAGGAAAAGGCAGCATTATTTCGCCTTTCATACCTGTAGCGATAGCTATACCTCCACCATCCAAGACAAAACTCATTACACCTGTGACACCATAAAATTTTCCTGTGAGCCCTTGAGATCCTGTATTTCCTATGAGACCTGTGAGTCCTTGAGACCCTGTATTTCCTATGAGGCCTGTGAGTCCTTGTACTCCTGTATTTCCTATGAGACCTGTGAGCCCTTGAGATCCCGTATTTCCTATGAGACCTGTGAGCCCTTGAGATCCTGTATTTCCTATGAGACCTGTGAGCCCTTGAGCGCCAGTATATCCTTGTACACCTGTTTGACCTTGTATGCCTGTAGCATTTTGTAATCCTGTATATCCCTGAGCGCCCGTATATCCTTGTATTCCTGTGAGCCCTTGTACTCCTGTGAGCCCCTGTAAACCCGTGACTCCATTGACTCCTGTTATACCTCTTATTCCAGTTAGACCTTGGACTCCCGTTTGTCCCTGTATGCCTGTAGCATTCTGTAATCCAGTGACTCCGACTAGTCCGGTGAGTCCCTGAGCTCCAGTTTGCCCTTGTATGCCTGTGGCACCTTGATATCCAGTCACGCCTGGAGCGGGCATGCCTGTATCCCCTTGAGATCCGGTGACACCTTTAAATCCAGTGACACCCTGATTCCCAATAGGAATCATGCCGTCTTTGACCCATTTATCATTAGCGGCTATATATTTATAGCGTGTCCCGTATAGAGTAGTAAATATTTCTCCATCTACAGGACTAATAGGAAAAGCCATTTATAATACCTTGCCTGTTACAAATTGAAACCTAGAGCTACTGCCAATTTAGTGATATAGCTATTTACGACATATTGGATATCATTATCAGTCGCCTGACCACCCGCAGCCTCTACAGTAGGATTCAAAGCCACGAAATTGGTCATGGCTAGCGTATAATTATCTGGGTCGATCATCGCATTACCAGCCCATTTTGCACGTTCTTTATTATCACTAAAAGTCACCTTACCGCTATTAGAGATTGTGTAGCTATTAGTCAGATTATTGGTCATAGTCAGTACATTACTATCTATCGAGGCTATAGTAGCACTCTCTGAATGACCTGTATCACTCACTACAATTATTTTTCCTACGTAGAAAGATCCACCACTAGCTACTGTGATATTTTTTTGACCAGAGGAGGCATCTGCAGTCATATTAGATGAGGGCATAGCTTCATTGAGGACATCTTGGGCTGCTTTAGCTACGGCAGCTTGTACACGTGATCTCATCACTGTGGAGACATAAATTTTATTGATAGCATAGAGGGAGTTATCGCCCGTGATGTCTGTATTAGAATCATTACTCAATTCATCACGATCGTAATAGGCTGCTTCTTGGCCTCCCACTCCTTCTTTATAGACATAGAAGTGGATATTTTTGCGGGATCCGGTAGGTTTTTTGTTTTTGGCGGACAGTCCTGTTTCAAAAACATTGATGATATAATAATTTGAATTACCCACAGTATCTATTAAAGTGGGAGTGCCGACATCGGTATAGAATGCCGTTATTTCTGCCAATATCGCTGTTTTTGTCATAGATTCATTTCCTTGCTATGTTTTATTAGATTTATTAATAGAATA
>OFNE01000004.1_pt1 | contig 53557 bp, 24 predicted proteins | sample 1541961 | NCBI WGS metagenome assembly OFNE01 (sample SAMN04958495, study PRJEB24370) | sediment metagenome | isolation source: lake sediment | place: USA: Lake Hill lake, St. Paul Island, Alaska | collected 2013
GGAGTTCAGACGTGTGCTCTTCCGATCTGTATAGGCGTAATATTTTAAAAATAGCACCTGATGCTTTTATGACGATAAACGATGCTCTCGAAATGAGAGTAGTAGCTCCTATGGATGCTCTGGGCACAAAAGATTCAAAAATGCATGGTGGCATAACTACTATAAATGTGAGTGCTGCAGTATCTCCGGCAGGAGCCTCCAGAGCGACAATCGAAGTATCTGCCCCGCAATATAAAGGTTTTCATGAAGATTATTACAGGACCTATCCTAATGGTGTCAGAATGCCTATATTCACTCCTATGATGGAAGTGAAAATTTTCATGAAAGGCAGGTATCTTGAATCGGAATATACATACGGTCCTAGATATTACCCGGTATTCTGGGGTATGATAACTAATGTCCAAGAAAATTATTCTCAAGGGGCATATAATTTTTCAATCACCTGTGAGGATTTGCTCTGCTGGTGGAGACATCAAAAAGTAACAGTTCAATCTTCTGTTGTTATTGCATTTTTTGGAGGAGCGGGCTTAAATCGTTTTCCTAGTACGTTTCAAAATATGTCCCCTTGGGAAATAATAATGGCTCTTTTCACAGATACTTTTTTTATGACGGAAAATAAAGATACTGGTTATCCCAGCTATTATAATATTTTATATCCTCAAGTATCAAATATTTGGCAGCAACCACAGTATGAAAAATTGAAAGAAACATGGGGTGTTTTTTCCCAAGAAATTATAAATTATTGGAATCGACGATTTGGGTTTGGAGTACTGACTGAGGGCACCCCGCAAGAAATAGCAGCTAGCTTGTCTAATGTACCCCTGGAAATGTATGGATTGAGAGGACCTATATCTTTTAATGTGATAAGTAACAAATTATTAGGTTATTTGGATATCAGTAAAGGTGCTGTCCAGGCAGATAGAAATGCCGTTTTAGATTTAGATTTTTCAATAATGGCTAAAGTGCAGCCATATGGTCTTTTTGATTTATATGGAGATGGTACTGAACCCCAGATATTATCCAAATTAGAAATAGCTAATGCTGTTTGTGAAAAAGTTAATATGGAGTTTTTTGTAGATACTAACGGTACTTTTGTTGTTAAACCCCCTTTCTATAATTTGGATGTAGCTACCGGTGATATACCCTATTATAAAATAGGCCCTGAAGATATCATAAATTTTAATACTAGCTTTGATTCTAATAACATACTCAATTATCTGGTAGCGACAGGTCCTATATGGCAGCAGACTAGCCTGGAAGCTATAGGTTTACACGTGGATTTTGATTCTATTAAAAAATTTGGCATACGCTCCGAACAAATCCATGTTTCATATGGTATGAATGCTAATCAGTTGAAAATGATAGCTGTGGCTGAGATGACCAGAAGAAACGGTCAGGCATATACCGGCAGTGTAAGTATACCGCTTCGCCCTGAAATGAGACTAGGGTATCCGGTGTATTTTCCTCATATAGATACTTTTTATTATGTAACTGGTATATCTCATTCTTTTACTTTTGGATCTGCAGCTACGACAGATTTATCCCTGCAATATAGAAGAGAGCGTGTATTTGAAGACGGCACTACTGGATTGGGAGGTAGTAAAAAAGGCGATGTTCTTAAAAAGTGTGTTTTTCGAGATAGGTCAGAGTCGATTACTCTGGATACTCAGACTCTTACAAAAGCTAAAGAAAGTATGACTGAGACCGAATTTAAACAAATGTTAAAAAATAAATATGGCCTGTTTGTCTCTGAACATCCTAATCTAGATGTGCTACTCAATGAAGCTGAAAAAGAGAAAATAAAAAGAAATGCCAGACTTTTCGAAGGGCCTAGTCTTATGGGATACTGGAAGATAGATAAAGCTGAAATATTACCCACATCTGATGACATTGTCAATCCTGGTACTCCTAATGCCGTGAGATCTAATGAACTCGTAATGATTACTAATACTACAGTGCCCTATACAGATATAAATGGATATAAGCATATAGGCGCTTTTCCATTTGGAGCCAATTTAATGATTATGAAAAACGGTAAAATGTTGGACAGTACTAACTATTCTCAAGTAAAAGCGGCAGAGACTACAAAACAATTGGATGATGCTACTATTTTGAAAAATGAAGTCTCTAATTCTCCGGATAAAGCGGGTACTGAGAATGATCCTACAGGTAACAGAGTAGAAATTGCTCGAAATGATAAAGAAGCTCTCGCTGGTCTCGTAAAAACACCTGACATAAATATGAAGGAAGAGTTTAAAAAAGGTATAGCAGCTATAAATACTACTCGTGTAGCAGCAAGTGAACAATTATATATTAAAACTACATCTACAAAAACAGGCGATGTTTCTACACAATCTCTTCAAAAACAAGCAGAAACTGTATTTGGGATACAGCAGTAAGATAATTATACGGAGTTTTTATGAATGAATTTCCATACGCAAAAGTACCTGGGCGACAGATAGCGCCCGATGAACATCCTACAATAAGCGCCAGGAAGCTCAAAGGTGTAATTTGCGTCCCGGGTGACGTGACCCTCGTGGATGAAGAAAAAATGCGCATGACGGTAGTCCTGCGGGATAATTTAGGTACTCTGGAGAATGTAACTATAACACAGCCTTTCGCTGGAAATTCTAGTTTTATTCATGCGGTGCCCGAAGAAGGATCAATGGTCGTAATGGCGTATCAAGAAGGTCAGTACTTCCCTTTGACCTACCTACCAAACTACACCCATGGATTAGAAAATAGGAATGTAAAAAACTGGCCGGATACTGTAAAAAATGTAGAAGAAAATGAACATTTTTTCAGAGTAAAAAAAATACAAAAAGGAGAAATAGCCCTAGGATCATCAAAAGGCGTAGAAGTCCATCTAGGAGAACATTTTAAACTGGACGACAGATCCGGTAACAGTCTCGTGCTCAGAACTGATGAAAACTCAATAATAAATACCGCCTGCAACAATAGCATATTCAGCAGCGGCGTATGGCTGAATACAGGCATAATCAAAAGGAACTCTGTCGATCCCTCTAATCTCAATGATGCCCCGAATATAATCAGACAACCACTCCCTGAGGGCAGATATAACTATGTGCTGAGACCTACAGGTCCTAACCTCGCCACCGACCCCTACTATACAGAATATCTCCTGGAAGTAGATGATAAAGGATATGCTCTACAACCAGAAAATGACATAAACGGGGACTCGAATAAAACCAACAGAAAACCCATAGCTATTTTCTCGATGGGCAATCTCGTGGGAAATAATACCAAATATCCTGGATCCTATGGAAGAATTTTACGCCCTGTGCTTTTCCATGATGTAGACGATAGCGTGGGAGATTTTACACTGGAACCCGTGGCAGGAGCCGATGTAGACGCCTATAGCATAGCGATGTGCTGGTTTAAACCTGAGCGTGCTAATCCAGAGACAGGGGCTTTCTTTGGTATCGATAAAGAAGGTCATCTCTGGCAGTATCTCCCCTCAGCTACCGCGGGCGGTCTGGGCAAAGGCCGGTCCATGTCCATACTGGCTAAAGGTAGTAAAAAAGAAATATGGGGCAATGACACCCGCTACGCTACGTCCTGGGACCTGAAAACTACTGGGGGCATAGTTTGGGATGTAGGGGTACATAATGAAAAAAACGGCAATCCTTTCAGCAATCGCAGCATAGATATACGGGCTAAAGGGTCTGTGTTTTATATGTATGGGTCTCAGCTCAGTCCGTCTATAAAGAATTTTGATATTGATAAATCTAAAAAGGATGTAGACGATCCTCGCAACTATTTTAAAGTAGAAAAAATAGGTGGTAAAGAGAGACATGAGACGTCCAGCAATAGAGAGACGATCATTAAGGGCTCGGATAAAATACGCATAGAGGGAGCTCGTACTGAACAGATTATAGGGGCCAATACTACCAGTGTAGGCTCCAATATGAATGTGATCGTAGGTGATGCCTCTACTGAAAAGGTATCTAAAGAAAAACAAGAAGTATTTGGTAACAGGAAGACTCTCATTACTAGTGGTAGCGCCGAACTCCAGGTAAAATCCCTCCAGGGAGATATCAAAGAGAGCATACTGGTAAAAGGCGGTAAATTTGTAAATGTAAAATTGGGTAATATACAGGATGACATCGCTATAGGTAATCGGGCATTCAATATAAAAAGCGGTAATTTCACGGTACAGAGTATAAAAGGTGATATGCTGCTAAGTACTAAAACCGGTCAGATATCTTTTAAAACTGTGATAGGAAAAGCTGAAATCAAAGCATCCATGGATATTGATATACGCACTAATCCAGTGTCTAATGTAAATGTACAGGGAGGAGCTATAAAACTCAAAGGTAAAACAGGAATGATGGGCGGTGTAATCACGAGCAAGTCGCACCTGGATTTCGTGACTGGAGCCCCCCATAAGGGATCTCTGTCAGTAAGTGCGTCGGTATAGTCATGCCACTATCAGCCAGTCTCATATCAGGAGCTATACTGACTCAGTTCACCGCCAGGAAATATACTGGTAGAAATGTAATAGATTTATCGAATGCTGTGGGAGCAGCGGTAGCTAGCTATCTCATGATCCCTAATCTGGTCACCTGTACACTGTCAGGGACTGTAGGACCCCTGGGAAATATAAATAGTCTGGCTGTGGCAGGACTCATCCCTACGTCTATGAGTAATTTCATGTATACAAAAGCTCTCAGTAAAAAATTGAAAGGCAGGGACCTGAATGGGATACTCAGCGCTATATCACTAGGACTAGTACAAATACTCTCTGCTATGATTTTATCAGGCACAGCAATAGGTATAGCTATAGGCGCTGGCACAGGAAAATTCACGGCAGTGTCCGATCAGGCTCTATCTAAATTACTCGTAGCTCAAATGCTCAGATATAATATCAAAGGTAGAAATGCTATCGATTTAGCCGATAGCATAGCGTTTGGTCTGGTGAAACAGTTGCAGACTGCGACTACATTTTCTGTTGTAGCGACCGGAGTAATAGCACCAGTGCCCCCCACAGGTCCGGTAGCTATACTCGGCGTGCCCTCGGTTTTTACAAAAATCAGCTGATCTGATAAAGGAAAAAAGTCATGGGATCGGAAATATTCAAATTAAAATCTCTCTACATGGATGATACGGTAGTCCGCGGCTCTCGCCTCAGCATAAAAAATGCTAAAGAGACTAAGACTATACTGACCAACCCCGGAAACGACCCCCAGGTAAAAACAGGGGAGACAGGCGTCAATGTCGAATATATCATACAATCCTCCCTGATAGGAAACGATCTCAAAGGACAGGGCACGTTCACGAATAACAGCGACGTGGTCCGGGACTACAGCGGCCCCCAGAATATAAAACACAACGATATCATACGCCTCGACTCAGATATCACTTTCTATAATGTCACCGGGATACAGGGCACCGACATATACCTGCAGGAAAAATACGTCAAAAAAGATACGAGCACTCCTGATGTGCAGACAGGACCCGCTACAGTAAGAAAAGTAAAACTGGATAGCGTCCAGTATGAAAAAGTCAGAAACCCAGAGCCCTCCACCTATATCTATTACGACAAAGATAATACCGCCTGGGGCGTGACAAATTTACAACCCACCGGACCTTTTACGGCTCCTACAGCAGCAATGTTTTTTGAAACTGGTATGAATATACAGTTTCTGCCGGGTACGAGCAGCAGTAAACCCGATCTCCTCACTATAGGCAGCATCTATAAAACACTCGTAGATAATAACTCTAGCCCTATAGCCGATATCAGCCTCAGTCCTCTACCATATCCTCATGAGAGTCTGCAGGTCTATGAGGGGCCAGCTAAAGGCAAACTGGATAAGAAAATTGAGGGTGAAGACTACGTCGTAAACTATAGTCAGAGTCCTGAGTACAAAACTCCCAGACCGCCCTACGAAGAAAGACAGGGAGCCTACCTAAAATTCCTGGATAAACTGACTAATGAGGTCCAGGTGCCCTCGATCAATGCTACGTTTGAGGGCAATGTGGCTATAACCAAACAAACAGGAGGGACTAATCTCGTCACTCCCGTGAGCGATATCATCCCTGGAGATAAGTTTTCTATAAAAGTGGGAGATGCTGAAAAAAGAGCCAATGCGGAGTATATCGCCAACTATGCCGCCGGTATAGTGACATTCGTGAAGCATCGCAACTCCGAATATCTTATCGACAACATATCCTATATCAAAAAAATAATATGGGACGGCATCAGTGTCATCAAAGGAGAATCCGAGGAACAGGTACAGAACGTCTCTAGCCTGGTAATACCACCTATATCAGGGCTGGCTGGAGTGAGCGGAATGGTCTGCTATGAGGACACAGACCAGAATAATCTGATCAGAGATACCGATTATACGATAGATCCTGAGTCGGGGGCTATCGGTCTCACGACGCCTTTGAAAAGTACTGAATCCGTCCTGGTATCCTACTATGTAGAGGGAGAGGATGTCACAGAAGAAGCCGTGGCCCTGAATGATATGCGGGTGAATAAATATCCGGTCATATCCGGATCTGTGACTATCACTAAAAAATATAGAGCGACTCAGGATAATCAGGAGACTACAAGTACAAAGATCCTGATAGAGGGACAGGACTATACTTTTTATTACACTACCGGCAGGATATCTTTGCTGAATGTTTCCGCGGAGGAGGAACTGCTATCACTCCAGGCAAACTATACTCCCATGGCCCAGATAAACTGCATCCTGCAGTCCGTCCCTGGAGACAACCTCAAATACAGAATGACCCTCGTCGATGATATAGTCAAAGTGGTGGATGTAGAAAAATTGATTTTCAAAATAAACAATCCTGTGGTGTCCGCGCCGATAAAAAATCTTTTTCCTGATCAGTCTAACAACAAAAACTATACATTCTCAGGCACGGTACTCTCTGGCAGTCTCCTGTGGATGAAAAATGAATCAGGTACTAAAAATTTTGATGTGACGGGATATGGCTATGAGGATCTATTCAGGCAGATAGACCTGGATGAGACGCTGAGCACTCAGCGTCCTGAGACAGAAGAACTCATAGTAGCTACCTATAGTTTTGAGTCTGAGGTGCTCCCTTACGCTCCTGCTATAATCCTCAATGTGATATTCAATAGTGGGGACGACGGTTTTATAATCGAGGGCTTCAATAGGACCGATACACTCAAAGAGGGTATGATCCTCCGCGTGGATAATTTTGATCCCGAGCATACGTTCTATTTTAAAATCAAAGAGGTCTCGTATAAATACGGCAATACTCTGGTGAAGCTATACGGCTCTTTCTCTGAAACCATAATCAACCCTACATTTTATTTGTTTGACGATACCGTGACCTGGATGGATCTACCGAGCGGGACTACGATAGATACTACAGCCCCTATACAGGCTGAGTCTATCATCCTCCACGGGAATCCTCTACAGATCAGTCAGAGTATAAAAAAAGATACCATGCTGATGATAAACGATCAGCAGATTTATTCGGTGTCCTCCGTGACTACTGATGTGAACAAAACTACCATAGGGATATTCCCGTTTTTAGAACAGCCCGTCACAGGCACTATACGGTACTCGAGTCTGCCGGTACACACTGAGGGAGACACCAGACTCCCCTCTCAATACCTCACCCTCCTGAATCCTACGCAGCCAGCATTCACTCTGAGCTATCAGGCTCCTACGGGGTTCGAGGGTAGCGCCAAAATCCTGATAGACGATAAAAAAATTGTGATTACAGAGGCCATCCGCGGTATCGTGAATCCCGTGGTATATACCTACACGATAGCGGACTATACTGCTCTATACTCCCTGGCAAAAGCTATTCAGGCGACTCCCTCTACCTATAAAACAAATGTCCCGTGGGCGGGGGTGCCTGACTATAATCCGTTTACGATCTCTCCCGCAGGCGGCGCTCAGGAGGATTATTATCTCTCGGTAGGGGTCTGGAGTGCTGATTTGATCATACCGTTTGAGGACAGTACACCTATAGATCTCCCCTATACGATCCAGATAGTGCCCGAGCTGTTCAAATGGACTCTCCTCCAGGTTTTTGTATCTGAGTCCTCATTCCTGATAAAAAATGCTGACAGGACTGGTATGTTTCTCTCGGGTGACCTGCTGGCGTTCAGGAGCAGGATAGATGGGAAAGTTTATTTTTTCGAGATAGATAAATCAAAACTCGTAGATGATCCTGATGACAGCACTAAAAAAAATACAGAGGTCGATCTAAAAGATTCTTTCAGGGTGAATCTGCTGAATCCTACAGTCTATAAGTACGACTCTGTATCATGGATCGATACAGACAATAGGATTTCAGATTTTGATTATGATCAATCTACACTGATTTTTACAGGTACTCCACAGGGTAATTTGAGAAAAGGCACTCTGCTGCAGATAGGTGGGAGATATATCTATCAGGTCATCGGAGTGACCATCGATGCTGACTCCTACACTGTTAAAATATCTCCTGATCTTTCTACTAGCATGTCTTTGGAAAACTATCCTGGTTTTATAAAACAGAGTACAGTCCCTGTCTATCTGGACGATGTGGGCCCTCAGCCTTTTGTAGCGATACAGTATACTGTCCCTAAAGGGCATACTGGCAGCGCAAAAATAAAAGTAGACGTAGATAGTGTCACTCTGGTAGAGACTGTAGATAATTTCAGTACCAAGAGTACGACCCTCTCTTTTGAGGATTATGTTGATATCATCGAGCTTTCGAGTGCTATAGAGGGTGTAGATTCATATGTCACTCCGAATAAACCGTATACAGTCGTGATACCGGAGATCTATGTAGCATCTCTCAAAGGGGATGGTTTCAGCAATTTCAAACTGAGGCCTACATACGGTAGTTTTGTAGCACTCCCGAGTAATATACTCATAGCGGTGTCTGCTTTCGAAATAAACTACATTGCTCCTGCAGGCTATGTAGGTGATGCAGAGGTCAAAATATCTGATACTCGGATCCTTCTGAAAGAGACTATCGTAAATTATCATGCCGGGCAGGATGTTTCTAAAGAGATCAGGATAGATTATGCTGGCACTAAAGATTTACAAGACATCGCGCTCAATTTGATCCCAGCGATTACATCTCTGGTACCCGGAGACGTCAGGCCATACTCCTGTACGCTTCTAAACGGGGCTCTATTCGATAAAGGACCGTGGGGGAGTACTCATGTGGTCCCGTATTCAGAGGACTATCTGACGGCTCCTGTGAAGGTTTCAGGGGCTATAGACGGGGCCTACTGGTATGTGCTGGGGCCTCTGAATGAGCGCAGGCTGGTACAGGGTACTGATTACACGATAGAGACGGGTACTGTCACGCTCACGAGTCCTGTTATCGCGCTCGATCGTTTTAGATACAGCTATATGGGTCTGTGGAATTTGGCGGAGGATGAGGGTTCGTCAGTCACATGCTCGTGTCGATATTTTACGACGCTGTCCACAGGGTCTCGTGTAGATGTTTATATGGACTACCTGAACATAGATCAATTTTATCTGCAAAAGCTCACTGAGAGATTGTTTTCCCAGATAGTAGTGATGCCTCAGATAACGGAGATCCTGTCTCAGATGGGTAGTGGAGGACAGAGTAATGACAGCGGGGCCAATAATAATGCTGTGCAGAACTATGCGGGTGGACTGGCTGATCTGAATTATGCTCTCCGGGATGAGCAGATAAAAAAGCAGCTCTATCTCAGATTTTATCAGTGGTACAAAGATCGTTTGAGGTCTCTATCCGCGGAGCTCCAGCTCACTCTGGGATTCAAATTCGCTCATAGTAACTCTCTGGGTTTGAATAATGGTCAGTATACTTTAGAGGATGAATATGTAGAGGATGAGGATTATACTCTCACTAAAGATGAGGATATTGATCAGATCAGTAATGGTTTCTCGGACTTTTTCCCGGTAGGGTATGATGGGACGGCCCCTAAATATTATGACAGGTTTGGGAGGGAGTATCTCTCCTACAACTCTGTCTATTGCTGCAATATCAAGCGTACTAATGCGGACTTGTCCGTGTCTACTGTGGGTATGATAAAGTCTGAAAATCCTTATTGGAATAGAGACCTCGATTTCGTGGTATGGGATGATGCGTATGTCACTAAAAATCTGGTAGCTAATTACAGTGTAGATGTGCCCGCTGCGGACAGGACGTTTAGTAGTGGGACGTATACTTTCCTGAAAAGAGTAGCTGTAGGGGATAAAGTACGCGTATCAAAGTATAAAGATTATTATGAGATAGATCAGATAGTGTCTCCTACGGGAAAGGGTTATGAATATCTGATCCTCAAGACAGCGTTCACATCTGGATTGAAAAAGAAGAAAAAAAAGAGGGGTATAAAGACTTTTGATGTGCATTTGGGGAGTGACGGTCAGTCAGTCATGAAAAACAGAGCGGGTACTCATATTTATCTTGATCAGCTGATGGATGCGCTCCCGCCTGATGGATTCAGTATTTATGTGCAGCGGCAGGAAAAAGAGCCATTCCCTATGGCGGATGATTATGGTAGTCTGGGAGCCTCCGCGTACGGTGAGCAGATCGAGGGTCAGGTCACTAATACGCGCCGCATTAAAAAACCTTTTTTGAAATTGCTACTCGCGTTGTTGTTCCCTCCGTCGGCATTGATAGCAGAGGAGACCAAGAATTTTAAAATTCAAGTGAAGAAAGACTCTGAGGGTCCCTGGGAGGATCTTGATCCTATTGATTTGAGTAAACTCAGTTTCAAAGAGGAACGCAATGTAGATGATGTTTTGGATAGTCTACGATATGATTTTACAGAGATAGCGTCTTTACCTGGAAAAAAGTTCTATGATATCAAAGAAAATGAAACTAAAGGGTTTCACCAGCAATTTTATTTGAGTTTTGAGAAGATTTATGATGCGGATACACCTGGTGGATATTTTGAGGGGATCGTGCTGCGGGCGAAAGACAGGGCATGGTGGTTTAGAATAGTGGATGGAGGTACTGAGGATATAATAAGCGATTATGGGTTTGATTCTTTTGATGAATATAGAAATTTTTATGATCCTGAAAACATTTTCAAAAAGATGCTGAAGGAGAAACAGGCCTGGGAGACGGAGATCCTCATAATAAAAGATCTCTATGATCATAGTGATAAATTAGCGCGTGCTTTTGATCAGGGTGACCTCAACAGGGCTAATAGTAGATATCAAGGGTATCTAGCTAAACAAGACATCTCCACTCTTTTTACTACTACTTTCTCGGTCACTAAAGAGATATCAGGCATAATCTCCGATATCCTCACTACTGGTATAAATATCCCATCAGGCACGTTTGTCACTGTGAGCAGTACCGGCGGCACTCTACCTGTCCCTTTAAAAGAGGGCACCGTCTACTATGTGATAAATACGGGTGATAAAAAATGCAGACTAGCTACCATGACGAGCAATAGTCAGCAGGGGTCGGACGTCAATATCACTGCTGGGGGGACTAAAGATAGCAGTAAAAAAACGGATACTGTACCATATTCGCTGAAAATGGACCAAGCCAATCCTGAGGGTATCTCTGATGTACTGACTGCCACGATACCTGCCTATGAGCCGCAGCTGGGATTTTTGATAGATGGTCAGGGTCCCGTGTACAGGACCCTCTATCCTGATCTGGTCCACCCAGAGGATAGTGCTTCTCTGCCTATTACTACCACCTATCAGCAGACGAGTATGGCTCTCGGTATATATAGCGGTGCGTGGCAGAAAGAGCAGTTTTTCAAGAATTTAAATTATGCGAATAATAGTACATGGAAAAATGATTATATCCGGTGGGTGCTCGGTTTTTCTCTTGGTTTGGTTTATCAAAAAGACGCCAAGCAGATGTATGAGCAGAATCTCGGAGTGATCACGGTAGGTTTGAAAGAGCTGCCTGCTTTGAGATTCAGACTGGTTCCTAATACTGTTTTTTCGGTAGAGAACGCCACGCTGACGGTGTCCTGGGACAATAGCGGCAAATATATACGAGTCATTTTTGATGTGGTCAATATAGTTGATCCATCTGATGCAGACATCGGTGTATCTGTTTTGTTCAAACTCTATGACATAGTCTCAGTAAAGGGTATCGATACTCTCATATATAAAACTCTAGAGGATATCTGCGCTGATATTAATGCCTATAGATTTTATAAATATAGTGGAGTGCCCCTATTTTCCTGCGAGGACATTTTTGCATATTCTGAATATAATATCACATCAAAAATGCTCGCTGTATACGGCATCCCGGTAGATGCCGCGACAGGGGCCGTTTTAAATGTGACTACGGTGGAGGACCATCGTAGCTCAGACCCGAGAGTGTTGTTTCTCAATAAAGGTATAGAGGATAGGCTCTATACCCATGTGATTCGTAACATCCCGGCATTTAACCTCGGATATACGGGGGATTATTATAAACAGAGTCTGGATGGTCCCGCTATACAGATCATCAATATAGCGCCTATGCCAAATATGTCCTATAGCGTAAATTTAGATGGAGCAGGTAAAAAGCAGTTGGTAATAAAGTATGGGGCTCCGTCATTGAATCTATCGGCAGTATTTCCTATTTATAACGCGTCAGCCGGTACCTACAAAACATTGAGTGAGCTGGCCCAGAGCATCAATGAATACCTTTATCGTATTTATAATATTTTCCGTGCTACTGTTTTATATACCACTCCTCCCGCGGCCAATCTGTCTGCTGATTATTTGTCCCTGTGTAATGATTTTATCCCGGCCACGCTGTCAGCGGGACATCTGACAAGCAATGTGTATGCGCATGTACAGACTGGTCTGGATGATATTGACCCGGAGGTCAATCAGGGTATTTACCGGATATTTTATGATACAGATGCCAGGAAAAAATTAGAGATACGATTCAATGAGATAATCGTAAACGGGTCTCGCATTGAGGAGACTGGTAATACTGGCGCTCGTTTTGTGACTGATTTTCAGAAACCCGATGGGACTTTCAAGACTCTTACGGAGTTCTGCGCTGATGTGTCAGTCACTGAATATAAGCATACAAAAATATTCACGGCTACGCCTGCCCATACAGACAGTCCTGAGGCCACTCAGTATATAATAGTGGATAATACCGATCGCTTTCTGGGGTTTGATAAATCTGATACTGTGTATATGGATACGTATACAGTGGATATCAATGACCCCGCGACAGCTCGGAGTGTGCTCAATGCTCAAAATGCATATTTTTCTCATCCGATGTATACCTCCAACGGTAATCCGAATAAATTACCCATAGACGGTATACCAGTGTCGGGTGAGTGGGACACTACTGTGAGTGAGCAGGTGCTTTCGTTGAGCTGTAAAAACGGTACTACCTGGGAGGTGACTTTCAATGATTACGAGAGTGGCTCGAATAAAAGTTTCAAACCTACCCAGGAGATAATCAATCAGATAGATATTGCGCATAGTTTGACTGAGGAGCAGTTTCAGAGTATAGGTAATGTCGAGGACCGCCCTGTAGTAGCGATGATTAAAGAGCTCGTGCTGAGGAGGACCCCCTACGTAGATGCTACTATAATATCAGAAATTTTTACCGTTGATATATCTACAAATGAATTGTCGGTGGCATTGTCTGATTGGTCTGTAGGAGATGTGGTAAAATTTACCACGACGGGTACGTTACCTAATCCATTTGTTGTGAATAATATTTATTATGTGATCAGCAAAACTGGTACTGGTAATAGTATCAAATTAAAAGTGTCATCTACATCTGGAGAGCCGGTAATAGACATAACGACTGTAGGGACAGGCATTCATACTGTTACGAGACAGTCTGTAAATGTATTGAAGATCAGTCTGAGGGAAAATGATACGATCAATAAACTGGCAGCAGCTATAAATGATGCCAGGTTTAATACTGACGGGCAGGTAGATTCTGATCCTGATAAAGGCATCATCCAATATTTTACCGCGACCGTTTTGGGAGATACTGCCATCCAGGGAGAATATAAGAGTTATGAGCTCGCGGCTGAGTATCTGCCCATAATCAGGAGTTTCTCCGTGGTGAGTGGTACAAGGAGTACTTTCAAACAGAATTATCTCATAGGATGGGAGATTGCTACTACCAATCTCACGATAGATCAGACAGACGCTCTGACCATGTCCGCTAAGAGATATAGTCCAGGAGATACCTATAAATTCACGGTGAGCCCTCCTGATGTGGCATATACTGATACTCTGTTAAATAATCCTCAGGGATTCAAAAGGGATATCCTGGCTTTTGACGTGTACTGCTGGGACATCAGCGGCTATTACGAGATAAAAGATAACTGGATTTATTTCAGGAGCGCCCTGGTAGGATATACCGCGGAATCCGACCTGGGACAGCCTGATAAAACGATAGGACACGGTATACCCCTGGCAGGGTCCGGACATAAACTCGCTCCTGCGAATGAGAGTATAGGGGCTCTGGTTTTGAGAATAGATGCAGATAGTGTAGTGAAAAAATATTTCTATGTGAAACTCAATTTTTCCAGATATCAGGATGCTACGCGGAAAACGCTGCCAGAAAATCCTGGATTTTTTGAGTATGGCTATCTGCCTAATTATCATGCTACAGTACCTCAGTCTCAGCTGGATAAGATCATGCTCAGGAACGACTCTGTGATGACGCTAGGACCGGGAGCAGGATATCAATTTACCACATCATCTTACACTGTAGATGATACAGCGGATACGATGGATCTGTCCTGTGATTGGCAATATGGTTATGAATATTCTAAAGAATATGTTTTGACATCAGCATTACTGGATACCATATCTGAGCTGGTAGGAGTGATAAATACCGAGGTAGCGCCGTATGTATCGACTTCTGTTTTTGAAGCATATGTGGTAGGTACTCACGGATCTGATGCGAGTAATATTTTGATGGCTGGTACTGGTACTATAGAAGAAAAAGATGAACATTTCACAGCCAATGTATTTACAAATCAGTTGTCAGTATCTGGGACGGATTGGGCTGTAAATGATGTCGTGAGATTTAGCTCTACATTTCTGTTACCGACACCACTGGTAGCAGGTACTGATTATTATGTAGTGAGTAAAACAGGCACAGGATCAAATATAAAATTAAGAGTCTCTACTACATTTGGAGGGGGTCCTGTAGATATTCTCGCTCCTGGAGCTGGTATCCATACTATCCATAGGAGATACACCAATATTTATATATCGACAGGAGTGAGCGCTATACAGATAAAAGTCAGGAATCTCACTGGAGCAAATTTCAATATATCTAATGCGAGATTTGATAGGTCTCCAGCCAGAAACAGCCTCATTCTGCGCTGTAGGATAGCATACAATGATACATTCTCTTTGGTAGGTCAGAGCATTAACATGACCATGAAAGATCTGGCTCAGGTCATATCTGGTTTGAGAGGCTATACGGATTCAATTTTCCCTGTGCTATTCAGCTCTGCCGTGATAAATGATATGTATCTCTATATGGGAGCTGACCGCCTGCTGGATGCTACAGGGAGCATATCTCCGGGCACGGTACTCAATGCTCGCCTGAATGATCTCGTCGCCATGTATATGCTGAATATGAATGCTCAGGCTAACTACACTGTGACGAATACTGTTTTTACAGCAGCATCCTATAAAAGATTTCACGAAACGCTACCCGCGGATAAAGATCTCCACAGCTGGATCGATAGCGTGATCATGGGGGACTATACGACAGGGATGGTCCAGATAGACATACTGCCTATAAAAGTGGAGGCCGTGGACTATGGACTGCTGGAGATCACTCCTCAGACTCAGATGGTCACGGGGAATACGCCTGCGCATGGATATTTTGGTATACTGGGGGATATCCAGTGGATACAGATATCCGATCAGAATTTGCATGTACAGCTGAATTATATAAAGGAGAGGCTGGGGCAGCCCTGGAAGGATGCTCAGGGTAATGTACTCCTGGATAACTATACTCCAGAGAGATTTGATACGCGCCCCGGCTATAATAATTTTTATGCGATTGATATGTCTAATTTTTTGGGGTATATGAAGACAGTGCGGTATAATCAGATCAAAAATAGTTTTGTCAATGAGGCCATAGTAAATAACAATTATTTCTGGCTGTATATGAAATTTCATAAGGAGTTCGGATGCGATCAGAGAGTGATAGCTCTGCAGAAACAGATAGCCTCAAAGAGCCAGGACCAGGAGACGATCGGGGATCTGGGATAAAAAAAGCTCCTGCCTGGCAGATAGTGGAGGCTGGAGAGAGCAATAGTTTTGCAAAAGAGTTTGCAGAGCCTATACTCATATTGATGGCCAGTTTGTTGAAAAAAGAAGTAGAGGCGATGGAGCAGCAAATAAAAAGGGAAAAATATGTCCGTGCGCGTTAAGTTTGATCTGATACCAGAGATAGTAAAGCCTAAACTGGATGGTTTGGACATTACTACTATCACTTTTTCTGATATGCTCCCCAACTCTACGCTCGCTAAAAAATCCGGGGTCCTGGCTACTAATAAAACGTCTCAGCCCAGCGGTCAGCAGCAAAAGCAAAAAGGTTATATGTGGGACAGCTGGTCCATGGATCTGAGTCTGTCTAATATGGCGGCTGCTGCAGAAGCTATAGAGATTTTTCTGCAGAAAGTAGATCAGCTGTCTAAAGTAATCACTCAGACTCTCAAAGTAATGCGGCTGCTCAGCGGTAATGTGAAATCCATAGCGATGTTTTTGAATTTCCTCATTAAAAAGGTAGCAGAGGCGCTGAAAACTTTTTTGAATTCTTTTTCATCTACTGGCGTCTACATGAGTGTGGTGTGGCCGAGTATCGATCCTAAAGCCACTCCCAAATACACTATCCCGGTATATGGTGGCTACAGGGAATTTATCAGTCGTGTGAATTTTGTCCTGACGAGCAGTAAGGATCCAGACGCCCCTAAATTTGATGATCCGAAAGATAAAGTGGGTGGTGTGATCCTAGCCATGATAGGTGGTGTCAGTGACCCCGAGTTTCTTACGGACGCACTAGATAATTTTAGGAAATTGAGCCAATTTTTTGGATTTATGTCTCCGCAGCCCTCCCCGCCAAAAAATTTAAAAGCTGTATCAGGATTTTATAAGAAGCCTACAGTATCTGAAAAGGTCATGGGAGTACAACTGACCTGGAGTGCGCCGGATACTCCTGTGACTAAATTCAGGATATATAAATCTACTACTACCAGGTCCAGAGCTAAAAATGCAAAAGAGGATGGTGAGGACATAGTAGTGAGAGTTTTTGGGGAAAAGTTGTGGGATGATCCCGCCGCGGAGTATGTGGAGATACCTCACATTTTCGGTAAATTTTATTTCAGGTATACTGATTTTAAAGTGGAGAGTGGTAAAAAATATTATTACAAAGTGTATAGTATGATGGGAGATAAATATTTTGAGACTAATCCCTCTAAAGAGGATATAAACAGTCCTGTAGCCAGCCCTATAGTATCATCCCAGCCCCGTAACTGTATATCTACGGATGAATTGAAAAATTATACGACTCTGGGTATCAATGGGGAATTGCTGACGCCGTTTGATCTGGAGGGAGATTGGCAATCTGTTACTGTACGCAGGCTACTAGGTAAATCTTTGGATAGTATGTTCACGCAGATAGATGCTCTGGCGGACAAACTGACGGGACTGGTGAATACGGGCAGTAAGGCCATGACTGACTATCTCAAATATTATAGTGATAGAGTGGCATCTCTACTGGATTTAATATCGGAGTTTAGGACTATCGTGGAGAGACTCTCCGCATATAGTCTGCGTGGGACGTTCATGCTCCTCAGATTGAATATAGAAGAGGGAGGCATGAGACATTTCGTAGATAGATTCAATCAGGCGTGCCAGATAGATAATACTAAAATGGATGATAAAACAGATCCCGTAGTGGTTTCTAATAATTCAGGGATAGCCAAATATACTGAGAGAGGGATAATGCTCGGCGTGGTCCTTTTAACAGGGATCCCCGTAGTCACTACAGCGAGACTCCTGGAGGAGGTGTCCCCCAGTGAGGTAGACTCTCTGAAGAAAAATATAGAGAATACTGAAAAAGCGATCACTACACTCATGAAGATGCTGGGACTGGGGTAAAATCTTATGATTGCAAATATAAAGAAAGATTCGGTACATGGTTTTCAATCCATAGGTGAACTGCAGCACCTGGTGGATCTGGCTTCTAATAATAAAGAGGAATTTGATTACACCCTCGATTATTTAAAAGCTAAAATGGCGAATCAGGCTGCTGCGATAAAAAGAAAAAGGGAAGGTCTGATCACTTTTCTGAAGCAATACGATCTGGATCCAGGTATGTTCCCGATAATGGCTGACGTATATAGTGATGATATCTATCCAGACGCCACGGCTGAGCAGAATATAGGCACCGTGGAAGTAGAACAAGCCATGGGAGCAAAAAAATATCCTAATAAATTTTTTGATATCCTGTATCAAAAATTAGCAGTCACCATACAGGTCGGGATCAATAATCGTATAGATGAATTGAGAAAGATGAAACTCTATGCGGCGCAGCTGAAATACCAATATGATAAAATCACTAATCTGAAAAAGGACTATGCGGATGTCCAGGAGGCTCACGGGGATGCCTATAGGGCAGTACGAAAAGATTTGGAAGATTTTTATTCTCTGTGGGATAACCTGGGACATTTTAAATATATACTCACTATCGCGCCCGGATCATTCACGTCTAATGATAGAGCAAAAAGCCACGACAGTGATGTGGCATACTACAGCACCTATTACATAGGGCAAAAGAAAACCATAAAGACTCAGTCAGATAAACTACAGGAAAATTTTGATGATGTCTCTAGATATGATGGGGTCGGCAGCACGGTACATCCCGAGAACATAGTGCCCGATTTATTGGCTATATCGAAATATTTCAGCGACCAGGGGGATGCCGTGTCTCCTGATAGTGTGCCGCAGCACTATGTGGATGCTTTGCAGGTAAAAGATTCTGTGGTTGCTAAAGTGGATATTTTTTTGAAAACTATAACTACCTATACGACAGGGATCAAGAAGGCTCTGGATGCTCTATGCAGCACGACGGGTCTGGGTAATAAAGAGTTGGAGAGTATTTATTCTAATGTCATTGAGATGGCCAGGTCGCCCGTGAATGCCCGTATATTGGATCCCTCCACTACGAATGAGCTGGCTGCTAAGAATAAGACGGGACTGGATAAGCTGGAGCAGAAGGTAAATAATTTTCAGTTTAATCTGCAGCGAGGTATAGAAAAACTGGACGCTAATTTCCTCAAATTTCAAAAAAACGCCCTGATCACGATGGCTAGTATGATAGGTTTTCCAGTCACCTATATAAAAGACAGGGGTCAGTCTCTGGAGGATACCGTACGGGAGAAGGTGAGGAGTCAGTATGGGAAGATACCTTTCTGCGATGAAGTGCTGTATAGTGATGGTACGTTTGTTAAAAAGTCGGAGATAGATCCAAAAACCGGCAAGAAAAAAACTGATGCTGATGCCAAAAATTTATTGGAAAAGGCGCTGTTACAAAAACCGCCACAATGAAATTCAATACTCTCTTAATATGAGTGACTTTATATGTCGTATGATCCTAAATTACAGAATAAATGTGATCATAGAATAAACTGGGAGAGCTATCCTCTCGAGTCTGACCGGATCACGATCAATTTAAAATATCCGGTGTCCTCAGTCTACGGTCTGTCCCTGAGGATAAATAATGCCGTCATAGCACCGAATAGATATACGGTACTATCATATAAACAGGAATTGTCTCTGAATCCGGCATCTAGTATCAGGATGGACTATAAAGTGCCGGATTGGGAACCCCTTATAGAAGTGAACTATACTACCTACGCGAACAAATGTCCTAAGTGTCTCGCAGTCAAATATGTCGATGACGTCATCTATACTCCCTCCGGGGATTTTCAGATGGCCCAGAAAGAATATCTTTTGATGCAGACGGTTGAGAAAGCTATCATCACTAAAATAGCCTCTAACCCTTTCCACGACTGGTATGGGACCGGGCTGCAGTCGCTGATAGGCACGAAGATAACAGACCTGAATTTTATGAAAAATAAAATTATAGAGCAGGTGTCCGCCTCGATAGAAAAAATTAAAAATGTACAGAAACAACTCGTGGCCTCGAATAGGAAAGTAGATCCGGGAGAACTCTTCGGGCAGCTTTTGAATGTCGATATACAGCAGATGGATGATCCGACTATCATAATGGTGACCGTGGTGTTTACGTCACAAAGCAATAAACAGATGGAATTCTCTCAACTGATAGATCTATCATCCGTGAGAGAAAGGATCGCATTCGCATGATACCAGCCCCTGTAATCCTATATCCTAAAACTGACTGGACCACTACAGCGGATAGATACTCATCGGATAACCTGATCCAGATGATCTCAGGAGATATCCCTGTAGTACCGGCAGACATAGTAATCAATACTTTTTTCAGTATACGATACCGCTATAAGATCGATACTGTCTCGGGCCCGGGCACCTGGACGGCTTTCTCGTATGTGGGTATCACTGTCGGTAGTACAAACGCTAATGTGACTGCCATCCCCTGGTCATTTAATAGTGATGGAGTTTTTCAGTATGTGGCGGGGGACACCTTGAATTTCGAGTACAAGACAGTGAAATTGAGCAGCTACTACGGAGAAGTAGGCCCTATCATAGAAGAGAGCTCAGTATCTAATCTCATCGTGGATATCGTGACACCCTCGGAGATTACAGCCTCCGCGGACCCCGTCACTGGAGTAAAGATCAAACGGTATACGGATCATATCAAAGTGATCGCCCCTCAATCAGGGATATTCCTGAATACGGACTGCGATTTCGCGGGATGCAATTTCTACCTGAGTCTCACTGCGGGCGGCGGGACTACCGGCTATGTCCTGATGAATAACGTGCTGGTCACTAGTGTGGACGACTCGGAAACAGAAGACGTAGTCATAGAGGATACATCGACTACGGACACTGTAAATAATCTGACGGTAGAGACACTAAAGACCCGGCAAGTGACTAATCTGTTTTATACGTATACTCTCGATAAAGCGGTCATAGCCCATCTGGTCGTCGATGGAAAAATACCGAATATTTTTCTATCAGACGGTCAGACCCTGAGCGAGGATGTCGTCTACTATTTCATAGTGACAGCTATGATATTTGATAAAACTCTGAATGAGACGGTAGAGAGTCCTTATTCTATAGAGCTCGAGGGCACATTTTTAAGATACACCACGACCTATCAGACTCTGCCTAAAAGATCACGCAGTGATATACTGTTTTCCATATCTCAGGACATGATGACTAACAATGAGCTGATCAGTGTCATACCGGGATCTGTCATCAGAGATATGCTCGACCCGGTCTCTCTGGAGTTTGAGAAATTTTATGTAATTGAAGATTTCATTTTTACTACCCTATCCATAGATACTCTGTTAAATTTTGACGACCAGGATGGAGATGGGGTGAGTGATCCTGTGGAGCTCAACCCCCGTAAGAGCGCCCTGATGAATGCTCTGGGTATCACAGACCCAGTCAATCTGCAGCTGCTGATAGATGAGCAGTTTGATAAACTGGCGGCTAATTTTAATATCAAAAGGAAACTAGCTACGAAAGCCGTGGGTACGGTATTGTTCTATACGAATATACAACCCACTCAGAATATCCTGATCTCAGACGGCCTCATCGTGTCCTCCCAGGCTAACCTGGACCTGAATATAGCCTCTATCTCTTTCTCTGTACAGGGCAGTCAGATACTCGATATATCAAACCTAGTGCACTATTATAATCCTACCACGAAACAATATGAAGTAGAAGCTAATATACAGGCGCAGCTAGTGGGGAGTAGGGGTAATGTCCCCGCGGGATCAATCATAGTATCGAATAGTCTCCCGCCTACTATAGCGGTGACAAATAGCGCTCCTACACGTTTCGGTACGGATAGAGAAACAAATCAGGATCTGGCTAATAGAATAAAATTAGCCAAAATATCTTTCGACTCTGGCACAGAGGGCGGATATAGTGATACCGCCTACAATGTCCCAGGTGTCATACAAGCCCGTATCCAGAAAGCTGGAGACCCTCTGATGATGAGAGACTACGATCCTGAGACAAAAAAGCATATAGGCGGTAAAGTAGACGTCTATGTAAAAGGTATAAATAATGTCCAGCTGGTAGACCAGGTAGCTTTCAAATATGATTATCCTACGGATACCTTCGGGAATAAAGTGGGGGAGCAGGCATCTATAATAAATGCCAATGAGTATACAGTGAGGACCACGAACTCAAAAGTGACCGACCTCAGCCCTATAGTCTCTGTGAGCAAAGTCCGCAACCTCACAAAAGCTAAAGACTACAGCCTGGTAGGACTACAGATCATAGGAGATGGAGATACGATAGTACTCGAAAAGAACTACCAGAACCTGTCCATAGGTATGGCTACTCTGGACGTGATAGAAATAAATTACCTGTATAGGAGCTCAAACAGCATCGCCCTGACCAGTCAGCCTGTAGAAGAGATAGTGTCTGTGGTGTCCTCTACTGGAGTCGTGATAGACACATCTAAATATACTCTGGTAAAGATTGAGGACCCTCTGCAGAACGGTAGATCGAGTATAGCCAGTGACTCTATTAAATTTTTCTTTAATGAAAATGATGATATACCGGAGTTTATCCAGATCACTAATGAATCCCATACTATGCTTTTGGATACGCCCACCAGACTGTCTCTAAAAGGTGTAGATATCTCCACTATAGTGGTCGGGCCTGGGAGTGGCACGGGTCCCGCCTATTTGCTGGACGTCGACTACTCTGTGACAGTGGGCAGTGAGTCTGCCTATACGTATCTCAATCTACTCAGATATGGTAAAATCCGTCATGGGGACACGGTCCTGGTGTCCTATAAAGCCAGTGAAAATTACAGTGTCACCTATATCCACAACGGTTTGATACCGGAGGTGCAGGACGCGATAGATGTCATGAAGCATGCCTGCGCGGATACTGTTGTGAAAGAATCTGTGAGGAATCTCATAGATCTCAGTTTTAGAGTAGTCCGTGAGACGGGTACTGGTAAAGGTGGTGAGACGAATTACAGTCTGCTCAAATCTCGTATACAGACGGCAGTAGCCAACTATCTGGCTAATTTAAAAATGGGAGATACGTTCACTCAGGGTGAGCTCATCAGCGTCATACATGGAGTGGATGGAGTGAAAGAAATAAAGATACCCATGACGCGCATGATGAAGCGTAACGGATCATTTATATCTCTGGATGATCTGGGTCATTTGACTTTCGAGGTATATCAGAAAACCAGCGGTAGTGGAGTCACATCGTATCGCACGATGGAAAATGTGCTCAGCTATAAAACATCGAATGGCGGGGGAGACCCCAATTTGTTTCGAGGGATACACGAGGACAACATCCTCCTCACCACGGTCACCTCAGCATCGGACGTCGCCAAAGGACAGGGTAGGGGCTATATACAAGCTGATGGGAGGATCGTGGTGAGTACGACGGATGGGTACGCCCCCCAGTCTAAATATTACAAGGCATCCTATTACACATACTATGCCGCGGATGAGAATATCGTACAGGATCTCGTGACCAATGAGGTGGAGTATTTGGATGTGGATAGTGTCAGTATGAGGGATATAGAGGTTTTGGATGAGCGTGTAACGAAACGAGGACTATAAAATGGCTATCAATCAAGGTGAGAACGTTTCTACGTCGTATGAGGGTAGTGGGTATGCTTTCGATAAAGTTTATTTTCAGCCTGGGAAGCCTATTCTCAGCTCTGAATTGAATTTAGCGCAGGAGCAGCTCGAGACGCTGACTCAGAAATCCACGGCGCATATGCCGTCCGGATGGCTGAGCTATCGTCCTATCTATACCGCCAAAGATCTCGGTAACAGTTTCTATACGCAGGACCCTGACGCTCCCAAACCCGAAGTGGCTCTGGTGAATGGATGGCCTGTGTATGTCACGAATACCAATACTCCTTTAAAGCATATAAATAAAATATCGTTTGATGATAATGATCTCCGCTCCGGGTCTCGTGTGGATGGAGTGTTTCTGGAGGTATGGAGATCTCTTATATCTCCTCAGGATTCATCTGAGACAGTCGATGGTACAGTAAAACCCCAGCCGATAGTGAGAGTGAGTACTCTCAACAGTGTGTGGATCTACAATGAAAATATCGGGTGGTCGGTAGGAGAGAACGGTACTATTCTGAAAACCATCGATGGGGGCAACAATTGGAAAACCATAAACACTCCTATCAATGTCAATTTCAAAAAAGTAAAATTTCTGGATTTGGATATAGGCTATGCCGTATCTGATAAAGGGCATATCATCAAAAGTGTGGATAGTGGTGAGTCCTGGTTTTCTCTTGATACCCCTATCACGGATGATCTGAATGATTTGTATATCATAGATGCTCAACATGTCTGCGTGGTCGGCAACAGTGGTACCATACTGCTGTCGATCGATGGTACTCATTTCAATCTGGTATCTCAGACCGCGGGGAATATCGATAATCTGTATGGAGTGACTTTTTTTGATACCTCGGTGGGATGGGCGGTGGGAGACAACGGTGCTCTGCTGATGACAAAAGACGGTGGAAACTCCTGGCAAAAATACATAGTCAACGATTCATCTACCAGCACGGTAATCACCGAGAAACTGCTGTCTGTAGCTTTTTACAATCTGAATGACGGTATCATAGTAGGAGCTGACGGTTTGCTGCTGCGGTCTACCGACAGTGGATTCACGTGGGCTAATATGTCGTCGAGGATATGGCATGAGGGGTCATATCAGACTATACAGGAGATATTCCCGGGTAGCACTATAGATTTCAACAGAGTGTTTATCAGGGAAGAGTTTCCGATACGTTTTACTATCGCGGTATATCCTGACTCTAAGAATTTTTTCAAAAATCTGCTGTATAAGATATCCCCCACGAACTATCCGAACTCTCTGGTTTTGGAGTTCACGGGGACGCAGGATAATATCAACTACGTAAAAGTCCTCGATCTGGACAGCTACGCTACCTCAGAAGCCCTACGAGATGCTATCAACAATCTGACGAGCGCCTATAGAGCGGACGACGCCTCGCTGCCTGATGTGCAGCGTCAGAAGGTGCGCGTATTCGAGGCCTCTATAGAATATGAATCTTTCTCCAAGCCGTCTGACTTCAGGCCTACGTCAGGGAGTTTCTCCAGTATCAATCCTGCACAGATATCTTTTTCCGTAGAGGATAAAGCATGGATAGCTGGCAGCAATGGAGTAGCTCTCGTCAGCAGCAACAGTGGATCTAAATGGGAGGTCCTCGACCTCAATACAGGATATGATCTACAGGATGCGTATTTCGTATCGGATACCAAAGGATGGTTTTCGGGGGCCCAGGGCACTATCATAGGCTATGACGGTGGACTAGTCTCCCCCATAGAGACGCAGAGTACTGATCTGATCACCAGAGTGCAGGGTAGAATTTTCCCGGAGGGTAACGTACTCTCCATGGCTGAAGATTATTTGAAAGATAATATCATAGATCCTCAGGTGGGTGTAGAGACTACCAAGAGAGTGCAGATACAGTATAGGATCAGGATAGTCAGTGGTATAGATCCTTTTAATCATCCTGAGGCTGGGCTGGGGCATGACTATGTGTATAGCATGGGTCCTAACATCAGTGTGACCTCCGCAGGTAACTATACCTTTACGAATATGGGTCAGGAGAATGGAGACTATGGTCTCTGGCGTGCCCGGTGTCGGAGTACGTATGATGGGTATAGCTGGGCCATACCGATGTTTTTTGTTTCTCGCAGGAACTCAGGTGCTTTCAATGTCGATAACAATATCAACGGATCCACCTATTTCGACCTCAATGCCATACGTCCTGATGGGCTGACGTACGAGCAGATCACTGATGATGATGTGACTGACATACGCAGGCAGGTAGTCATACAATCGTATAGTCATCTCCTGCAGAAAAATCTGGAGAAGCTGCTATCAAATAATCTCAAAACTAGTCTGAGTGATAAAGATCAGCGAGGTTTGCAGTATGGTACCTCTATTTTGATGGCTGATCAATATACCGGTACCACAGACATTACGAATCTCGTACGAGGTGGAGTGTCCTCGGCTGCTGTCATTGTGGAGGATCGGAAACTGCTGGACCCGAATATACAGCCCACGGAGGCGGAGCTGACATTCGGTCCGCGGGATAACGGTCTGTATCACAATGACCCGGCATATTATAGTGCCTATGTAGTGAGGGGTACGCCGACAGCGGAGCCCGTGCAAGGTACGTGGGAGGGGCTAGGTACGAATACTGTCATTTTCCGTATAGCTAATAATTTCACTCCAGCGGGTGGGACTCTGGATGGGATACAGTATCAGGTGACCGCTCATTACATTGATTACTCTCGTGTAGGTCTCACGAGAGTACCGCAGACTCCCATATCCGTAAAATATCAGGCGGATCCTGTAAACTCTGATCAGACCTATTATTTCAATGGTGTGGATGCTCGTGGTGATAGGCGGATACTCGAGTATCTGACTGAGAATGTGCCTGGGTATACGGATTATACGTATATCTATTCCGCCAAAACGGTACTCGATAATGTACAAGACCAAACTCTCTACAAACTCCTAGGGTATACAGATATAAATGACCCTGATGCTCAAAAGAGTTTGAGAAAATATGAGGGGCAGCAGTTTCGAGGGTCGCTGGTAGAGTATCATTATTTCATGCAGACGACGGTCTCTACTGACGTACTCCGTATCCCGAAGAATTTAAATGGGTATGCGATTTATGGTGTGCGCTCCGTCCATAATGTGACTGGAGCCTCCTACAAAATCTCCATAGATTTCGCGGGAGATCTCTCCATGCGGGATAGAGAGATAGTGGGAGTCACTCTCGATAAAGATAACATCGTCGTCTATCTGGATGAAGCTTTTACCATACCTGCTAATGCTATCCTGGAGGTGACTCTGGAGGCATGTGTGCCGGGGAGTGTTCTCGGTGGTGCTACAGCAGATACAGGTATCACAGTATCCAGTACAGGAGAGAATCAGGATGCTCTGAGGACCTCGTTTACGTCTAATTTCAATGTAGCGTCCAGAGGAGTAGGTGGGATGTATGTAGGAGTATTGTATCCCGTCACTCTTACTGGTCTCACTACGATTTTTACTATAGACCTCAATACTTCTACGGTATCAGGGCTGGTCGGTGGGACAGTTTTGGGGATGATATCGTGTGAGACCAAGGAGAAAACTTATCAGCCATATTTGTGGTATCAGGCGTCGTCACTCCCTCCTCAAAATAATTATTTCACGATGGTGCCTGTAGCCTCCATTACAAATTTAGGGACGTCCTCGGTCATAGTGACTATAGATCCCAGGAAAGCCGTAGGATCCGGGACGATATTGGTGCCTCTCCTGGTGAAGCTGGCAACACTGCCGTATCTGGCCGCCTCGTCTGTAGCTACTGCGTTTTATAAGTTTGTGCCGTATCAGACAGTGGGCAATTTGCCTGCTGAGCTCACTGTAGAGATCCTGAATATGTCCGATTTCGTGTATATCACCAATCTGGGTACTGGAGCCAGTGAAGTGATACGTGGGGAGCCATATGAGATACCTGCGGAGCATATAGCAGTGAATGATGACTCCGTGCAGAATGATAATACATTCTCAAATGTGGATGATCTTGATTTTAATAATTTCAGGATAGATACCGGATTCGTGAAAATGCCTGGTATCCTGTCTCAGTATGTGGGAGAGGATCTTGTACTTTCAAAACCTAATAATATAGGGGATAAAGTCGGCAGATCTTTTTATGCAGTCAGTTCTGTGGATGTCGTAGCGCAGTCTGAGAGTATGACTATAGGTACTCCCAGGAAAGTTTTCGTGCCTATGGTCGCCAGGGTGCGATCGGACGTCACGTATCCGTTTGTACGGGGTGAGCTGGTGCTGCTGATTTTCAGTAAAGTCTATAAAGCTCGTCTCGATAACAAGACAGGATATTTTGAGGACACTGACACGGAGTATGCTCCTGGGTATATAGAAAACGCTGAGACAGCGATTTCAGTGTATAGATTGGTTAATAGACCTCTCGTCCGGAAATAAGATCGCACATGGACAATACAAATCTCATATATGAAATCCGTAATGCGGATGGCACTATAGATTATGTAGTAAATCTGGGGGCCGTCCTTTATAATGAGCATGTGCTGAATATCAGCAATCTGATCATTCCTCTGCGCAGTCAGTCTTTTTTTACGCTCCCTGAGGATAAAGGTAAATTTGCCGCGGTCAATGTTTATTACAATCCGGATGATGGAGTGTTCGTTTTTGATCTGGTTATAAAATCAGATACTTTTATCCAGAATATATCCTCGGACGCTCTCTCTAACTATCTCCCTATAGCTCAATTCATCATCCAAGAAGCCTATGGTAGTTTCGATGTACTCGTCGTCAATCAATTTTCTAAAATGTCGACTTTTTCCATCACCCAGCAGTTTGAGCAGGGTGATAGAGGCTCACAGGGGCCCGTAGGAGACACGGGACTCGCCGGATATGTGGGAGTGAGGGGATTGACGGGTCTCGATGGTTTGACGGGGTTTACGGGCTTCCAGGGAGTCACTGGGATGGGAGCTCAGGGTGCGAGGGGTCCTCAGGGGGAGACTGGTTTATATCCGTCCACGGAGTTGCTCTATTATAGCAAATTCAAGTCTGATAGTATACAGCTCGTAGATTATTCTGTTTTTGAAAGAGATCTCGTATGGGGTTCTACGGGGGCGGGGTATACGGGAGTGGGATATACGGGTGTAGGTTTAGGGGATACAGGAGAATTTTTTGTTCCTCAGACTTTATCAGCCTATGTAGTTGAGGATGGTATCGTTGATCAGTGTCAGTCGATTACATATAGGGGTGGGGTGTCTTCTTATACGTGTACGGGATTTATAGGGTTCACGGGGACTATTCAGGCGTGGGTGCGTTTAGACGTGCCGCCGCAGGCGGATTTTTCTTATGTAGTGAGTCCGAGTAGCTCTTTGAGATATACGTTCACGGATATTTCTACGATGTCTCCTACTCGGTGGGAGTGGGATTTAGGGGATGGTGGGGGGACTGTTACGGCCTCCAGTTTTTCATATTTGTTTTCGGCGCATGGGGATTATATAGTGACGCTCCGGGCGTATAATGCCGCGGGAGTTTCTGAGCGTTCTAAAGTTATTACTGTTTAGTAGGTTTTTATATGGCTATTGTAGCTGATTTCACGGTATCGAGTAGAGTAGGTGACAGTTTCAACACTGTTACTTTCGCTGATGCTTCTACGGGTGTTATTACGTCCAGGAAGTGGATTCTGGGGGATGGGGAGGTAGTGGAGGGGAATGAGACTACCGTAAAGCACACTTATTTGGCTGCAGGTAGGTATGATGTGACGCTCGTTGTGCAGGACAGTACGGATCAGGATACTGAGACCAAAGCGGGATATATCATAGTCAACGATATCAGGCCTGCGCCTGATTTCATTATTATGCAGTCATTTGAGCGTTCTTCCGGGTCATACTGGAGATTTTATATAGACACTGCGTTTCATTTGGTTTTTGAGACGCATCAATATATTTATCGTTCGAATGATAGGGTGATAGATATCAGGCAGTGGGCTCTGGTGCAGTTTGATTTTCTTTCTGAGACGATGTATTGGGGATCGTACTTAGGTCATTATAAGGAGATAGGGTCTCATAAGTCAGTGAATGCGTCTCCTTTGGTTCTTTCGAGGTCGGGGACGGACATAGCTCCTGACAGCACCGTGAAGTTGGATGAGCTTAAGATATGGTCGGTGGAGAAAAATCTGAGTGAGTATCACAGCGCCACTCGAGGTCGAGCGGGCTATTTAGACTTGAGGTGAGTACATGGTCACTGCGGACATTCTTTTATACAAGAATGGGGAGACGGGGCCGAGCGGAGAGAGCGGCCTTTTTTTGTATGCTACCCCATTATCAGCCCAGTTTAAAGTCAGTGTGACGAGTGGTATTCCTACGGCGTTTCATTGGGATTTTGGGGATGGGGGGACTAGTGACGTGCGGGAGCCTTATCATATGTTCAGTTCTTATGGGCGGCATCGGATAGTATTGACTACGACTGATTCTGTTGGGGCGGATATTTTTACATTCGATCTTATTCTAGGCAAATTAGATTTTTATGCTGATGTTGTGAGGGGATTGAGTCCTTTGACGGTGCGGTTTGAGGATCAGAGCGTAGCGCCGCCTGGGTGTCATTTCACCGGGGCTGTCTGGAATTTTGGGGATGGTTTGACGGGTATGGCTCCCAGTATTACTCATGTTTATACTGAGGGTGGTAAATACAATGTGAGTCTGGATGCTTTGTTCACTGATGTGTAATAGGATTGAGTAATAGTTATTTTTTAATTAAAATGAGATAAAATGTATGAGTACTTTTAATATAGTAACACAAAAACTAACTTTAGACACTGATTCAGGACGCCTTAACAATAATACCGTCATTGTTATTGACAACTATGGTAGACGTGTGGTTTTTTATGAAAAGTTTTTGACATCGGGACTTACTGATTTTTCTCCAACTGATTCTTTTATATCATGGAGTTCACCTTTTACAATCAATGTTCCAGCGGGATCGGGGTCTATAAACGGTATTTCAGTTTCATGGTCTGCCACTACAGTTTTTTCAACCCCAAACGCCTATCAGTTGCTCTATGTTTCAAATTCTGGTACGGTATCCATAATAAATACCTGGGATATGGTTCTATTCAAGGATGCTATTGTCCTTGCTATGGTCTATTCAGGAAGTAGTGAGATAACTTTTTTGGAAAGATGGGAAAAAACTGGAAAATATATTTTTGTTAAAATGCAGACAGCTCCAGGAATTTGGGATAACAAGGAATACGTCCTTAATGTGGGTGAACAGCCCAAGGCATTTATTAATCCTTCTGGAAAAATTTATTTGTCTTATATTAAAGATAGTTCTGCCTTTGTTCGTATTATTGACTTTTCTGATCCTTTGACACTGAGTTATTTGCCCCATACTCTTGTTACATCGAATATGACTCAGATAAATATGAATCCGTATCCGCAAAGCTCACTAGGTACATCGCTAAGTGTTGGACATGAAGGAGTCGTTGCTGCTCCACAAGGAGTCGATTTATATCCATTTGCTTATTATGGAGTAGGATATAGAAAAGTTTTAGGTGTTTATCAGCCGTTCATGTATCTTCCTTATTTAACTGGCAGCTATCTAGCTTATGTAAATTTTCCGTATTATGTTGAATTTTTCAGTTATGTAGGTGGAAGCTACATACTGATAGCTTCGATTCCTATATATGATCTTTTGACTGACCTAAGCAGTCTGAATAGATGGTTTCAATGGACCTACGGAAACGGCACATTCTATGTAGGTGTTCGTATAAACAATAAACTAATCAACACTCCTTACACGACACTACCTGCTAATTATGGTACATTCAAGATCTTTGATCCGTTTGAATTACAGACATTTCCTGATGCTACACACATCTCAGATGAGATCATTGAACGACCAACAAATGTTGGATTAGGCTTGGGTCATGAAGGTATTATTGAGAAAACAGCTGAATTTGAATTAACCAAGGATTACGAAACAGACAATAAAGATATTAGTCTCAGCTCAGGTTATGAAGGTATTGTTGAGAAAACATCAGAGTTTGAATCGATAAAAGATTACGAAACGGATAGTAAAGATATGGGGCTAAGTGTTGGAAATATTGGAGTAATCACCATAGTTACCACATAAAGGAGAAACCATGCTAAAGCTAAAAGGTCGGTACGACTGGCAGCTCATCAACAAAGATACGGGAAGAGTTGATCGAGAGGGATCACAATGGAATACTATCAATGATAGTATGCTTATTCCTATATTACAACTCGTACCTGGTGTGACTGTAGATTCCTCCTTTATCATTCTTTTGTCTGACACCACTCCCGCTGCCGGTTCTGATTACAGGCGATATGGGACAAGTAGTTATTTTAACATACTTACTAGTGGTGTTACTACGCAAGTTAGGGACAGTACACTGAATTTTATCAGATCAGAACATAATTTTCCACCACCTGTTGGGTCGCCTAGAACGATACGCCTCATAGGATTGTCTGCTTATGTCTGGTTAGTTGCCACATACAATTGGGCTTCTTACATTCAATTATCAACGCCGATTACACAGAATACAAATCAGTACCTTTACGTTAAGTACACTCTTTATCTTTCATATGCATCAAATGCGAACGATTTGAATTCTGCCTCTAATAGATACGTTGATTATTATATCAACAAAGGCCTGCTAGTAAAGTCAAGTTCGTGGAGTATGACTACGCTAAATGTATTGATAGGCAGGTATTATGAGAGTGATCCAACATATACGTGGAGATATTTTCATGTCACTCCTTTCATTGAACCAGAGGATAAAAACAATTTGGCAAGATCCGTTTCTATCATAACAAATTGTATTCCATCTGAAACAACAAACTATGGATCAGTTTTTGCAGTGAATTATAACTACGATTTTGCAACTACTGTGATACCTGGACCATTAGGATGCATAGCTGTTCCCGTAAGGGGTCCATTGTCATATAAAGAAGGTGGGACTACTCCACCAACTACGTTTTTAGATGTAACTTTAGGGTACAACAAAGTCAAAGATAATCTTCCGTCATTTTCTCGTGTTTTCGTTCATCCTGTGAGTCGAATAACGCAGATATTCAGCGATCCTGCATATCCTCCAGACTCTTTTGGTACAATCACTCCTTCAGGTACTCCGACGAATAAATATCCTATTGTTAGTCGTATCAAGATAACAAAGACAGGCGACGCCAGTGATATTGTTGATGAAACATTTTTACCCGCTGCTGTTAATACTGGTAATGAAACAATCACGTTGACACAGTTTTTTGGTATTGGAGATACGGTTCGTTTTACTAATGCTGGGGGGGCTTTACCTTCTCCAGTGAGTGCCGGAGTCGATTATTATATTGTTTCTACATTTACCACAGAAACTTTTTTGCCTGCCGCGGTAAATACAGGTACCGAAGAGATTACAATTACACAGACTTTAGTGGTTGATGATATTGTTCGGTTTACCAATGCTGGTGGGGCTTTGCCTACTGGAATATCTGCCGGGATTGATTATTATGTGGTGCAAGGTGGTACTGTAATTAAAGTATCTACCTCACAGGGTGGTGGACCAGTAGATTTATCTACGCAGGGGACAGGAACGCATTCTATTATTTTGTGGGCTATTAAGGTAGTACAGTTGTCTACTTCTCCAGGTGGCTCACCTGTAAATATTTCTGATCAGGGTACAGGAACACACACAATAATTCGACAGAATACAGGAAAGTATCAGTTAGAGTTAGAACCTTGGTATTTGAATACGAGTCTCCGGCAAATGGTGATGGCAGTTGATGCGGATAACAAAGTACAGCCCGCTGTTTATGATGATGGTTATGACACTGGTGAAGGTGGTTCAGTATGGTCAGCATCAAATCCTGATTTGGTAGAAGGATGGATAAAAATCGGAAATTATCTCTGGACAGTTCAGAAAAGCAGGATAAACAATGTCCTAAATATCTGTCGGTGGTATTTCTGGAGTATTGAAACCTCGAAATCTTTTAAAAAGTTTGGTACTTCTTCGACAGTGTTTTGCAAAATGATAGCTATTGGAACAGACATCTACATAGGTACAAGTGATGGAATCTACAAATATGATACAACGAATCCTACCGTAGCGCCTGCTTTAATAACTGTTACAGGAATCATTGATACCAACATTCAAGATTTGGCACTTGATCCGGTAACAGGAAAGCTATGGTCAGGGCATTCAACAGGCTTGTCCAAAATAGATGTAGGAGCACTCACGGCAACACAGTATATCTCTGGTTCTGGAAATGCATTGGAAGGAATGTCTGCCGATGATTGTAATATTCAGGCTGGTCAAATTGATGTTTACAATGGTAGAGTACTGAGAGCTGGAGCTAATCCTTCAGTTAGCTCAAATTACATAGCTGTATGGGTGATGGATGATGGCACAGGTTGGTTCAAAACAAATGTAACAGGTGATGATATTTATGGTGGAAGATTGCGAAAAGGAACTAACGAGGTCATATTACGAAATGGTAACAGTGGTACTTGGTATGAATATGGTGTTACTGTAACAGGTAAGGGGACAGGATCAAAAACATTGTTACACTCTATTAGCGGGGTTGTTCGACAATCTTGGGCGCTTAATTGTCAAATGCAGCAGCTTTCAGATACTTGTTACATGATGCCGAATATACATGTTTATATTCTACCTTATTATCGTTTTTATACGGAGCTCTATTATATTGGTTCATCGGTTGTAGATGTTGATAGGGGACAGACTGTTTTTACTCCGACGCAATATCCGGCTTATTTCTTTGCATCTGGAGCTATTCCTATTGATATAAATGGAAACGGATTATTCGTAACTCTTTTGGGTCCAAATTTAAGTTCAATTGGTAGTAGATTAGGTACACAAACAAAATTTGGATGGAACGGAGCAGCTTGGGTCAAGGATAACGCAGGAGAACGAAACATTCCAAAAACAGGAACACATGCTTTGCTTGATGGAACTTCTGTGGCTTTTAACAATGCTACTGGGCACATATGGGATCAGCAATTTGTTGCTACGGAAAGGTTCACTTATTGCTATGGACCATATAAGTTCAAGGATAATTTGCAGACCGTAAATATGAAGGCTAGACAGTATGCTTGTTCTGCACGATTGGTTGATTCTGCTGCTGTCTCTGTTCCTGGCGCTGCTGCCTACACATATCATATTCCTGCAACATCAGATCCTGATTTCAGGGAGCTTGATACCATTGATTTTCTGACGGAGGTATATGAAGGTGCAACTCGATATACGAGATTTACACTGCCAGCAGGTGTCACGTTCTCCACGGATTATACAACGGATATTCTTACCGTTGGAGTAGATATAGCCACAGGTACACCCTGCTATGTAACTACCAATAGCTATTTGCCGAGATTCCTTGTTGATCAGGCGATCTATTACGCTATCCGTGTAGATGCCACAAGGATAAAATTGGCATTGACCTATGCAGATGCCTTAATTGGAACTGCTATTAATATAGTTGATAACGGTTCAGGAACAAATACATTGTATCAAGTAGCGCCAACCACAGGAACATATTATGCAGGAACAAACGGTGTTTTTGTGTTTGCTGCTGCTGATGCCGGTAAGAATTTGACGCTAACATATACGTACACACTTTTCAACTAAGGAGATAATTATGGACAAGCCTATGATTATTGGAGAACTTGCCAAGATTAATTATCGGATTGAATTATCAGAGGCCGAGATTAAAAAGGATAATCCAGACAGAGAAGTTATTAAGGCTAACATTGAGGAAATAAACAGATCAAATTTTATGATTCTGAATGATTTATTTGGAACACCGACGGGTATTCCGCTCGTTTTTAGATAATAGAGAATGATATGAGTATTCCCATAACAGATCGTATAGAATATCCTGTCAGTAGTATAGGATCTGAGTCGATTCCAAGTAGTGTGATTGTGGGATCGACTCTTTGGACTATGTTTTCTTCTTTTGGGAATCTCTATTTGAAAGAATATGAAAGCGGTTTAAATAAAAGAGTTAGGATTGGTGTATCCCATTTCGATCTATCTATAGCTCTTAATTCTGATAACTCTATCAATCCCGATAAATTCTGGTTATGGGAGATCACACCAGAAAATATTTTAAATCTTGTGGAAATAGAACCACATCCTGGATCAAATCCTACAGTAATAGATGTTACTCAAATAAAAGCAGGAATATTGCGCTCCAAGGCTATTATATCACCAAACAAATATGTAAAAGTTTTTTGTTTAAATAGTACCATACCAAAAACTCTTGATCTGCTTGTATATCATCATATTAAAACAGCCGTAATCGATTATTCTACAAATATTTTTTGGAATTCTACTAGGTTAGAAGATTTAGGTGGAAATTTAATACAGACCCCATCAAAATTTTTTATATCATCATTGGATGTAGTATCCCCCCCTGAAGTTTACGAAGATGAGTATACTTTTGAGATACCCTCAATAATTTTGATAGAACAAGTAGTTGGATTACTTAAAACTCATTTGATTTGGACGTCAGTTATTGGGGCTGATATTTATGTTGTAGAACGATCTAAAGAGGATCCTCTTTTTTTTACACCCACAGAAGTTTATAGAGGGCCTTTAACTGATATTCAAGATATAGTACCTGATGGAGAATTTGTTTATTATTATAGGATAAAAGCAAGAATTGATTCTGCTGATTTAGAATCAGATTGGTCTCCTATTGAAAGTATCTTTATTGTCGGTTTATTTGCAGATTTTAATGCATCGCCTATTTTAGGATATGCTCCATTAACAGTGCAATTTACTGATACTTCCACCGGCTCTCCTGCCTCCTGGGACTGGGATTTTGGAGATGGATCTACATCTACAGAGCAGAATCCTTCTCATATCTATACAGTAGCTGGGGTCTATACTGTGACGCTGTCAGTTAATGGAGGGGCTAGCACTAAAACAAGAATAGATTATATCACTGTTAATATAGCGGCTGATTTTACAGGGTCCCCCATTGAAGGGGAAGCTCCTCTTTCTGTTGTTTTTACTGATACCTCTACAGGCTCTCCGGATACCTGGCTATGGGAATTTGGAGATGGTACTACGTCTATTAATAAAAGTCCTACTCATATTTATACGGTGTCTGGAGCATATACAGTTAAATTGACGGCATCTAAAGGAGCTATTTCAGATATTAAAATAAAAACTGAATATATCATAGTTCTGGTCAATTATCCTACTTTAGTCACTGAGGATTATGCGGTTTCTCCAGAGAGATCTGATATCAGAACGATGCACGCCAGTTCTGTAGGGAATTATCTGTTTATAAAAAAAGGTATAAGAATAATTCTTAAATCTCAAGATACGGGCGATAGCGGATTTATACGACCGAACGGACCGACAGTTGCGTTTGATTAAATAAATATTAATTTATTTATGAACAAATGTATACATGTTGTTTGTGTTAACAATTATAGACTAGATATAGCATGTAAAACTGTTCCTTATCTTCAATTTTACGCTAAAAGGATTGGTGCGGATTTTAATTTGATAACTGATCGTAAATATCCAGAATGGCCTGTTACCTATGAAAAAATGCAAATATATGATTTAGGAAAAAAATATAATTGTAATATACTATTAGATTGTGATATTTTATTAGATCATAAAATGTATGATATTACAGAGATAGTGCCTTCAAACTGTATTGGCACTTGGATGGTATATGATCCTGCTATTACAATTAAAGAGGATGAATTTATTAAACTAGACGGATCTGATAGAATACCCGTGACTAACTGTATTGTTACCAGGCAGTCTCAGCATGAATTTTGGAAGCCTTTTGACAGCATATCGATGGCGACAGCTCTGTCTCGAATGAAAAGAGAATTTGTTATAGATGAGTATTGTGTAGGTAGAAATACTAAAAAAAATAATTTTTCTATAGTAGGAGTTATAGAAAAAAGAGTGGAAAATAAATTGTTTTTTCATGGCAATATTACAACAGAAAGTAATTCTGAATTTTTTTCACAATTAAATAACATTAAATAGGATGGATTTATGAAAACAGCAGTAGTTACAGTTACGATTGGTGTCAAATTTGAAGAAATGAGTAAACTGACACATCCATCTATTAAAATTTATGCTGATAAGATTGGGGCTGAGTTTATAGTCCTTAACAAACAAAGTCAATTGTCTCCCACCCCTCATTTTGAGAAATTTCAACTATACTATTTACTGAATAAGTATGATAGAATTATTTATCTGGATACCGACCTTATACTACGAAAAGATTGTCCAAATTTATTTGATATAGTCCCAGAATCAAAATTTGGCGCTTTTAATGAAGGGGCTTTTTGTGAACGAGCTCAAGCTTTTCAAATGGCTCAGCAGCAGCACAAAATTTTTATCAGAAATTGGAATGGGAAGTATTTCAATTCCGGTGTGATGGTTATCTCGCGTATGCACAAATTTTTATTTAAGTTACCTGAAAATACTGATCTTAATTTCTACGAACAAAGTTATTTAAATCTCATGCTACATAGCAACCAAGTAGAAATATTCGATTTGGACTCAAATTTTAATAGAATGAGTTGTATCGATAGCAAAACTGGATTGCACAGATTAAATAGTTATATTGTTCATTATGCTGGTGCGCCGGATTCAATGGATGTAAATCAGATTATTCGAGCAGACCTCGAAATTTGGGAAAAAGACAATTATCCACGAAAAAGAAATATTCTATATAGACCTCAAGGCGGTCTTGGAGATGTAATATGTTCTGAGCCTACTGCTAGACATTTGTTGAATACCATGTATAAAGATACAAATTTTGTAATCGAAACCTGGTTTCCTAGAGTATTTAGCCATTTACCTTGTAGAGTTTTTAAGGTGGGTCAGTTTCAACCAGAGCGGGATATTCCATATTATGTTATAAATTCTATGACACCACCAGAGCATATATCATGGCAATTCATGTCAGTGAATTTAATGCACACGATCGATTTTTCAAGTCTTATTAGTTGCCGTAAGATTTTACCTGACAATGAAAAGAATATTAAGTTAGTTGTTAGTTTAGAAGATATAAAGGAAATTACTGAGATTATTGGTATAACATCTTTGATTGATTTTGTTTTAATACATCCGGGTAAAGGTTGGCCTAGTAAAACTTTTCCGAATAATTTCTGGTCTGATATAATCGATGGATTGGTGAAAGCAAATAAAAAAGTTATCTTAATAGGAAAATATGTATCAGGTGAACAAGGAGTGACTGATATCAAATTCGATCATGAGAATGTACTCGATCTTAGAAATTTAACCAGTCTAGGTGGATTAATTGGTTTAATCAGCCAAGCTAAAATTCTTATCTCAAATGATTCAGCCCCCATACATATTGCGGGTGCTTTTGATAATGATATAATATTAATTCCAACGTGTAAGCATCCTGATTGGTGCTTGCCCTATCGTAATGGTAACAAATATTATAAATCTCAGGCTTTATATAAGAAAGCTTTATGGGATACTTACGATTCAGCTCCGACGAATATTAATGGTGAAGCAATAGACCGAGTTAATGGTAATTATGAAGATTATTTACCAGATCCTCAAACTGTCATAGATGCCGTTATTAAAATAGGATAGTTATATGGCATGGTCAGCTCTTACTTCTGGTAATAATACCCAAGGCGTAGTTGCTTCTGCAACTCTATTTTCTCATAAAGGTCTTATAGGAGAGACCCTAAAACCCGGGTCATTTCAACAAGCCGCTTTAAAATACAATCATGCTGCTATTATAGATAATCAAGGAATGATATGGACTTGGGGAACTAATACATATGGTCAAGTAGGAAATAATTCGGTAACAACTGCCACATCACCCGTATCCATAGCTAGAACGGGATCATATACCTCTGTTAAGACAGGTTATAGTTTTAGTTTAGCTATTGATGCTTCAACGGGTAATATATGGGCGTGGGGTTATAATAACTACGGCCAGTTAGGGGATAGTACTGCAACAAATAGATCGTCACCGGTAATCATAGTCAGAACGGCATCTTATTCTCAAATATCCGCTGGATATGATCATTCTCTGGCTATAGATGCTACCACCGGTAATATATGGGCTTGGGGATTTAATAATAATGGTCAGCTAGGAGATGGAACTATAGTAAATAGTTCATCTCCTATAGCCGTATCTAAAATTGCTTCTTTTTCTCAGATATCTGCGGGATATCAGTATAGTTTAGCAATAGATGCTACCACCGGTAATATATGGGTATGGGGTTATAATAATGTCGGTCAGTTTGGTGATGGAACGACTGATAATAAATCATCCCCTATATCTATAGCTAGAACATCATCTTATTTCAAAATATCTGCTGGGTATAATCATAGTCTAGCTATCGATTCCTCTACCGGGAATGTGTGGGCATGGGGTAGTAGTGGGGCTAATCCAGATAACACTAATTATCTTGGTAAGTTGGGTAATGTTCCAACAGTTTATAGTTACAAATCAATGACGTTTGGTTATTATTCTTTTATTCTTTTAGATTCAACGGGTACAATTTGGACTGGCGGTGGTAATACTTATGGTCAATTAGGTGATGGTACAGTTATTGGCCGTTCATCTCCTGTCCTAATTTTACGATCGGCTTCTTACTCTAGTGTCACAGCTGGAGCGGGTACGGCAATGGCTATTGATGGTTCTACTGGCAATATTTGGGCATGGGGTTATAATAGTTCAGGACGATTAGGTGATAATACTACACAAAATAGGTCTTCTCCTGTAGCTATAGCTAGAACAGCATCATATTCTGTATTAGCTCCTTTATATAATAGTAATCATTGTTTAGCTATTGATGCTTCGACTGGAAATATCTGGGCATGGGGATACAATAATTATGGACAGCTTGGAATAAATACCACGACAAGCAGGTCTTCTCCTGTAACAATAGTTAGAACTGCTTCTTATGTAGCAATAGCTGCAGGACCAGATTACAGTTTGGCCATAGATGCTACTACTGGTAATATATGGGCATGGGGCAGAAATTCGTATGGACAACTAGGAGATAATACTACAACAACAAAATCTTCTCCAGTCGCAATAATTCGCACAGATTCTTATATAGCTATATCTGCAGCAGGAGATAGTTCTGGGCTTGGTTATGGTGTTAGCATGGCTTTGAATAGTTCAGGTACCGTTTACTGCTGGGGATATAATAATTATGGTCAGATAGGAGATAACACCATAACAAATAGATCTTCTCCAGTTGCTATAGCTAGTAATTTATCTTTCTCACAAATATCAGCAGGTTCTTATCAGTGTTTTGCCATAGATATTTCTACTGGTAATATATGGGGTTGGGGTTCGAATTTCGGAGCAGAAATAGGTGATGGAACATTTACTGATAGATCTTCTCCTGTAATGCTAGCAAGACAAATATCGTTTTCCGCTGTTAAAGGTGCTCCTGTTATTCCATCAGCTATTGAAGCAGAAACTGGATTTTTATGGATATGGGGACAAAATCTATATTCTTATGCTAGTCAATTACAATATTTAGTCTCTGGCAATTTTACAGATATAGGCTGGTACTATACCTCTTATCGCTTTCCTCAGTTTATTAGTAAAAATATAACATTAGATAACCAATCATCTCCTGTAGCTATTACAAGAACAGCTTCTTACTCTAATATTTCAGCAGGATATCAACATAGTTTAGCTGTAGATGCTACCACCGGTTCTGTTTGGTCTTGGGGACAAAATATTGTTGGTGAATCTGCTATTGGGTATAATACTTCATCAGTGCTAATCCCCACAGCTATACAAGGAAGTCGTTCTTATCAAAGTTTAAAAATAGCGTATCAATTTACTTGGTTACTTGATTCATCTGGCTATTTATATGAAACTAATATTTTAACTACTCCCCCAAAAATTAAAAACGGTACTTTCTCTGATATGTGCTTAGGAACAGCACCAAACTGGTGTTCCTATGTAATTGATAAAAATACAGGAAATATATTAGCGCAAGGAACTAATACTTATGGACAATTAGGAAACAATGCCGAAACGGATATATATGTTTTAGTCCCAAATGCTAGAACAGCATCATATTCTAAAGTTGTTTGCTCGATGCAATCTACTGCGGCTACGACAATGTCAGCTATGGCTGTCGATGCCTCTACTGGAATGATATGGAGTTGGGGATATAATAATAGAGGTCAACTTGGAGATGGAACTATAACTAATAGTTCATCTCCTATAGCAATACAAAGAACAGCTTCCTATATCAGTATAGCACAGGGATATGCTCATAGTTTAGCTATTGATGCATCTGATGGATCAGTCTGGTCGTGGGGATATAATAATCGAGGTCAGTTAGGAGATAATACCGTAACTAATAGGTCTTCTCCTGTAACTATAGTTCGATCTGGATCATATAAAACTGTTGCAGCAGGATTTCAGTCTAGTTTTGCTATTGATGCTTCGACCGGTGTAGTATGGGCTTGGGGTCTTAATACATCAGGTCAGCTTGGTGATAATACTATAACAAATAAATCTTCTCCTGTATCTATAGCGAGAGTCGGGTCGTATTCAGAAGTTGTTTCAGGGTACAATACTAGTGGAGTGATTGATGCATCTACTGGTATGGTTTATATGTTTGGTAATAATACTAATGCTAATCTTGGGAATGGTACAAATGTTAATAGTTCTTCTCCGATAGCTATCAGTCGAATAGGGTCTTATCGAAATCTTACTATCAGTAACGATGCACAATCTAATGGGGTCGGAATAATTGATGCATCGACCGGGTATGCTTTTGTGTGGGGTTTAGGTCTTGATGTAACTGCACCAGGGACATTATTTGCAAATGATTTTAGATCGGGGCTCCTATGGTTTAATATTTCTCCTCAGCAAGTTGTAAATACCAATTCGTTTGTTCAGATAGCTGCCGGATCTAATGCATCTCTTTTTTTACCACAGAATTATTCTGTATGGGCAAATTTTACCAAAGATACTATACATACGAGTACAATGTCAGATGTTCATTTTACATCCACTTTTATTAACAATCCTGTTAGTTGGACATGGTATTTTGGAGACGGTACCTCAGTAGATGCAAATCCTGCTCATGCTTTTACTATCTTTGGTTCGCCTTTATCCATTTCTTTAGTAGCACAAGGATCATTTGGAGATCCTTATACGGCTACTGATTCTGTTAGTATATATTCACCTACTCAGATATCCAACAAAAATACAGTTTATATGTGTGGTTGGGGTAACGCCTGGGCTTCAGATGGTTATGGGAATATTAATTTGAATTACCTCGCCCCATTAACTGCAACAGCAATAGATATAGGATATAGACAATTTACTAATCTGTTTATAGAAAAAGACACTAATTTTGTATGGGGATTTGGTAATAACAATATGGGTCAATTAGGAGATAATAGTTTAATTAATAAGACTGTTCCTACTTTGATTAAATCCGAGTCATGTAATAAGGTGGCTTGTGGTTATAATAATTCTGCTATTATCAATACTAATTATATGCTATATATGACTGGGTTAAATACTTATGGTCAAGTTGGTGATGGAACAACTATTAATAGGTCTACTCATGTGGCTATTGCTCGTACCGGATCTTATTCTGATGTAGTTCCTAGCCTGTACCATTCATTATCTTTGGAAAAGTCAATGGGTAATATATGGGCGTGGGGTTATAATAACTATGGCCAGCTAGGTGATAATACTACACAGAATAGATCATCTCCTGTAGCTATAGTTAAAACAAGTTCATTTATTAAAGTTACGGCTGGAGATTATTTCTCAGCTGCTTTGGAAGATACAGGTGTAGTATGGACATGGGGTTATAATAATTCCGGACAGTTAGGAATAAACAATGTTTCAGCAGCGTCATCTCCTATAAGTATAATACGATCTTCATCATACAGTGATATATCAGCCGGTGATTCGCATATACTAGCCCTGGACGGTTATACTGGAATGATCTGGACTTGGGGTCTTAATACATCGGGTCAGTTAGGAGACGGCACTATTCAGGATAGATCTTCTCCTATAGCTATAATTAGAACAGCATCATATATAGCAATTGCGGCGGGTGTATCTACATCGTATGCTGTGGATTCTACTGGTCTTGTTTTTGGATGGGGTATTAATTCAAATAATGAAATTGGTAATTATTCTGCCATTAATTATTCATCTCCAGTTATAATAGCTAAGGTTACTTTTTAATGTCTTCCTTAATATTAAGAGGTGGGCCGGGACTCAGGATTCTTTTAACAGAGAATGCTGTAGTAGCTGATTTTTCCGGTGCACCACTTTCAGGTGATGCTCCATTAACAGTTAATTTTACAGATCTGTCTACAGGATCTCCTGCTTCATGGGATTGGGATTTCGGAGACGGCTCTTCGCATTCTACAGAGCAGTATCCTACTCACATTTATACGGTAGCCGGGGTTTATACAGTAGTTTTGTCTATTAATGGAGGAGCCAGTACTAAGACGCAAACAGATTATATTACGGTAAATTTAGTAGCTGATTTTTCTGGCACTCCAACTACCGGTAAAGTGCCTTTAACCGTTAATTTTACAGATCTGTCTATAGGAGTCCCTACATCATGGGATTGGGATTTCGGAGACGGTAGCTCTCACGGTACAGTTCAAAATCCGCAACATATCTATTCCACAGCGGGAACATATACGGTAATTTTGACCGCATCAAAAGGGGCTATATCTTCGATAGTAACAAAAATCAATTATGTCACTGCTCACATTAGAGCTGGATTTTCAGGATTACCTGTTATTGGTCAGCTACCTCTTATTGCTCAGTTCACTGATGAATCTTTAGGAGGAGGAATCATTTCTTGGGCATGGGATTTTGGAGATGGATCATCTATCATACATGCACAAAATCCCCGCCATTATTATATGCGTCCTGGATCACATACCATCAGCCTGACCGTTTCTAATGGAGTAGAATCCGACACTGAGACTAAAACAGGATATATAACCGTAGCTCCATATACATTAAATTTTTCTGGTACTCCCAGAACCGGTAATCCCCCCATAGTAGTACAATTTACAGATACCAGTACAGGAATAACTCCTGACGAAAAACTGTGGGAGTTTGGGGATGGGGACACATCTACAGAACAAAATCCGATACACGTTTATCGTAGATCTCAAATTTATAATGTTAAAATGACAGTACGAAAAAATTTGTAAAAGTTTTTACATTTTAAAAATGAATAAAAAATCAGAATAATCATTTAAATCAATTGATTAACTTTATAGGTTTGATATGTATTATTTTTCTATCACTATAGATAAGACAAAAGTTCAAGGAACTAATTCTAATTTTATATATTTATTTGATGAATCTGCTAATAATATTCCTGCCGGTTTTTGGTCCCATGTTATAGATTCTAATGGTTTTGATATCCGATTTTTCGATACAGATGGTTTAACAGAACTCAAACGAGAAATTGTGCTATATTCATCTATTACAAATATAGTTGAAGTGTGGGTACAGATCCCCTCTATTAGTGATATTGTAGACAAAGTAATTTGGTGTAAATATGGAGAAAGCGTTATATCGAATTCTTCAGAAGTTTGGACAGACTCTGGAATAGCTCAAGTCAATCATTTGAAATCTGATGGTTCTAATGTTGCTGATAGTGCTTATGGTATAACAGGTACACTTTTTCCCCCTGCTACATCATGCTCCGGTGTTATCCATGAAGGAGTGGACTGTACATCTGGGAGGATTCGTATTCCTCATAGTGTATATAGTAACCCTGGAAGCAATTCTTTTGCCGTTTCATTTTGGATGAATCTTGTAAATATTGCGGCATATGATCCAATTATTCAAAAACAGAACTTTGGAAGTGAGCAGTGGGGAGTATATCGAGGTGGTTCTGATAGTTACGGGTCCGCTGGAAAACGATTGAATTTATTTCTTTCATCGGCATCAGATTTTAGAGGCGGTTATACAGTCAACAATTATTCAGATGGAAACTGGCACCATGTTGTTGCTATATTTGATCAAGGCTTAGATACACTCAAATGCTATGTTGATGGATACATAGTAGGCATGGTGATTGACCATGTTACCCCTACGTGGCCCAATCCCGACAATACTGGGTATGAGGTGATAAATCCCAGTTTATCTTCTGATACAATAAAAGTTGATGAAATAAGATTCTATAAAACATTGCCAACTGAAGATGATATTTTAACACAATTTAATAATCAAAATGATCCCGCTACATTTTCTTTATGCGGTCCCGAAGAATCAAATTTAGTAGCTGATTTTTCAGCTAGTCCCTTGTCAGGAGTGGCTTCTTTATCAGTTCAATTCACGGATACCTCTCTAGGTACTCCTACTAGCTGGGCATGGGATTTTGGTGACAGCGCCACATCAACAGAACAAAACCCAACACACGTCTACAGTGCTGCTGGCGTCTATACAGTAGTCCTCAGAGCAGCCCGGGGATCTTCTGAAGATACTGAAACAAAATCTGAATATATAAAAATAAATTTTACGGACAGCATAACAAAATATGCCTATATAATTTTAACGCCGCGTCTATCTACAGACGATGCGGCCATACCACCGAGCAGACCTGAGCTAAGAGTTGTGTATGCAGATGGCGTAGGCAATTATCTATTTATAAAAAAAGGTGTGCGTGTGATTCTACCCGCTCAGAGTTCTATTGAAGAAGGTAGCGGATTCGCACGATCGAGTGGCCCTAGCGTAATTTTTGATTGAAAGGGATAAAAATGCTGCAATCAAATTCAGATAAAATAAAAGCTAGTACCGTACCGAATTTCTCGGACGACTCCGTACGGATAAAAGCGGGATCTTTTGTCTATGATAATAAATGGATCAATTTTAGCGGCACTGTTTTTAAAGTAAGAGATTATATAACCTCCGTCCTGGTAGGTACTCGGACTCGCTTTTTCAAAGATAGAAACTACGCGGTCTGTCTCCTCATAGGGCTAGACCCCACACAAGGCATCCGAGTGATAGAGGGACAGCATGTCCCTTTTTCGACGCTACAGGGAGTCCCGCCTCCAGATTCATATGATTTCCTGCCTCTGGTGGGAGTCATAACTATCCAGGATGGTACGAGAGATCTCAATTTCGGATATCTACCTCTGAAAAATGAAAATATCATATTGTTTTCCGGCTATGGTAATATCCTCGATAAAGACCTCAAAGGCGTACAGGGAGACGCGAATTTTGTCTACGGAGAAACAGGTCTCGTAGGAGGGACTGGATTAAAGGGATCCACAGGTAATCAAGGCATTCTTGGTGTCACAGGGCAAAGAGGTCCTACGCCTCCCCCTCAGCAAGGATATACGGGTCTTATTGGAATGACCGGTATATCCTGGAACATCCACGTGCCATTTGAAGAATTCTATTGATTAAGATGATAATCTCTTAATTAATCCCTCTATTTATATGTCCCTAGTAACTAAGCAGAAAAAAGATTTTACTTTAAAAACTAAAGACTCGCGTGAACATGGTGAAAATATCGTTTTCATCAAAGGCGGGTCTGTAGTTTTAGAAGACAAGTGGATGTTTTTCCCAGATCTCCGTATTGATGTACAGATAGAAATATTAAAGTACGTCAGCGAGACCTCGAGAAGAATATTCAATAATTTTAACGATATCCTTTATGTGCTCCTCGTCCTAGATAAAACCGGTCAAGTCGAAATCATCCCCAGCGTATCCTATAATAAAAGCTCTTTCGGTGATGTAAAAGTTTTCCCGGATCTATCCGGTAAACTCCCTCTGATTTTAGTGCGCCTGACTCAGGATGGTAGCGCCGATCTAAAGGCTTTTAAACCTATTCTGCCAGATGACATGGAACTCTATCAGGGCTACGGTAACTACACGAAGATGGGCCCTAAAGGGGAAGAAGGATATAAAGGTATTACGGGGATGGTAGGTATGACCGGCCTACAAGGCATCACGGGCTATTATGGACTGACTGGTTTTCAAGGAGCTACAGGATTACAAGGAAATGTGTTACAGGGAGTGACGGGTGTAGAGGGGTTGGTCGGAGCAAATTTATACGCTGTGATAGTAGATCGTTAAAGGAGTGTGTCCAGATGAATATAGATCCTCGCCATATAAAGCAAATATCAGACACTAAATCAGTATTGTCTGGTGCTGGTCCAAAAAGATTAAAAAAGAAACAGATCGCTATCCAAGAAGATATCTCTGCTAAAAGATTGTCTTTCAGAACATCTCTGAATGAATATGTCGAATGCGCAAATGTAGCTGATGCTACTGGTATCACAGGTCCTGAGGGTATACCAGGACCTACAGGGCCCTCAGCGGGTCCTCAGGGAGATACAGGATTACCAGGTCCTACGGGTATAGCAGGGACTTATGGGTTAACAGGATTGCCAGGGATACAGGGGCCTACAGGAGCTTTTGGTGGTCCTCCTGGAGAGACAGGATTGTTTGGGGCTACTGGCGTCCGCGGCATGACAGGTATTAACGGTCTTATAGGCAGTACTGGATCGCAAGGTTTAACGGGTGCATCTGGTGTGACAGGTATTTCTGGAGTGACTGGTGATCAAGGAAATACGGGCGTCCAAGGTTTAACTGGTTCTCAAGGAGCTACTGGAGTATCTGGCGTTACAGGATTGTTTGGTGTGACTGGAGATCAGGGGAATACAGGAGTACAAGGTGCGACTGGTGTAGGTCTGCAAGGAGTCACAGGAATTGGTGTCACAGGTCTCAGTGGGGTAACCGGCTCTCGAGGAGAGACGGGATCTCAGGGTCTCACCGGATTGATTGGAATCACAGGGCTCGAAGGGAGTACGGGTGTCCAGGGAATAACTGGTGAACCCGGTTTGACCGGTATGCCTGGAATCACTGGTCAACAAGGCGCACAAGGGCTCACAGGTATCATAGGGATTACAGGAGCTCTTGGGACTACAGGTTTTGTAGGAATTACAGGTTTTCAGGGAATAACAGGTCTGCAAGGATCCCAAGGAATAACTGGAGAACAGGGTGCTACAGGAGCTCTTGGGACTACAGGTTTTGTAGGAGTTACTGGTCAGCAGGGGGCTCAAGGGATTACAGGTATTTTTGGTTTAACTGGATATCAGGGAGTTACGGGAGAACCTGGTCTGACAGGAATTTTAGGTATTACGGGAGCTAATGGAATTCAAGGTTTAACGGGAGATCAGGGATCTCAAGGATTGACTGGTAGTATTGGATTAACAGGAACCATCGGAATTACAGGACAGCAGGGAGTATTTGGTTTAACGGGATATGAGGGCATTACAGGTCCCGAAGGTGCTGGGGGTAATACAGGAGCACAGGGAGTAACAGGGAATCAAGGAGAAACAGGAGTTGGAATTCAAGGATCGACAGGATTGCAGGGATCAACCGGGATGTCTGGTATTGGTAGTGCAGGAGGCGTCACAGGAATGATCAATATCACATTCAACGGTAATAGCAATCCTGTGTCTACAGGCGAAAAAACCATAATAAATCTACCATTTAATTTACAGTTAGATGGCTGGAGATTTCTAACGAATGCGACAGGGAGTATTTCTGTTGATATGGCCATCTCTAGCTATACTAATTATCCTTTTACAGGGCCTCTTATGCATGCTGGTTCTACAGGTCCTTATATATCTGCTGGAATAAAAAATGAAGATACAGATCTGAGTGATTGGGTTAATGTAACGGGAGCGGCAGGAGAATTAATCAGAGTCAGTGTAGGATCTGTAACAGGAATTTCTTTAGCATATCTTTCTTTAAACTATCATCAACGATAATATGTATAACTTTTCAATTACCATAGATAAGACAAAAGTCCAAAGCGTCAATGATAGTACGAGTTTTATTGACGTGTCAGGCAAAATTTGGACTGCTGCAGGTAATGCCAAATTGAGTACAGGAGATTACAAATTTTCTCCTGCATCCGGAATTTTTGATGGGGTTACAGGGACTTATATTTCAACACCAGATCATGCAGATTTCGCTACAGGTACAGGGGATTATACTATAGATTTCTGGTTTAAGACGACGTCAATTGGTCAGAGGCAGATTTTATATCAAGGTAATTCTGCAGGAGATGCTTCTAGTATTGCTCATTTTATAGCTATCAACTGGCTTCCTGCTACAGGAAATGATAAGCTAAAATGGATTCCTAATTATCAAAATTATCCGTCTCATACCGTACTCAGTTCGACAAATAATATCAATGATGATGCTTGGCATCATGCCGCTTGTGTCCGGTATGGAGATGTTTTTACTTTATACCTTGATGGAGTTTATCAATCTTCTGTTACCTTAGCGGGGTATAATGCATTAGATTCAACTTATCCAGTTTTTATAGGTGACATGAATCCAGGTACTTGGACTTTTCCATTCACTGGTAATATTGATGAATTTAGATTCAGCAAAGGCATTGCTCGTTGGACGACAGGTTTTCTACCACCAACATCAAAATATTCAAGTGATTCTTATACCAAGGTGTTATTACATTTTGGCGATGATATTACTAATTTTCCGTTTTTATTCAATGAAGGATGTAGCAGTATTCCTGCCGGTTTCTGGTCGCACGTCGTCGATACTGTTTCAGGTTTAGATATTCGATTTTTCGATACGGACGGAGTGACTGAATTAAAAAGGGAAATTGTTCTGTATTCTACGGGAACGAGTAAGGTAGAGGCATGGGTACAGATCCTATCATTGGGTACCGCTTCCAACAAAATTATTTACTGCCAGTATGGTGGACCTGTAAGAGCTAATGATACGACTGTGTGGGATGATTTATCTGCTAAAGGTGTGTATCATTTAAGTACTCTAAATGATTCATCCATACAGAGTACACATTTGACCAATGTAGGAGCTTCGTCCACTACAGGAAAAATAGAAAATGGGTATAATTTTGATGGAAGTCATTATGTTTATAGGACGGATACAGATGATAAACATGATTTAACTGGTTTTTTTACGTTGAGCGCCTGGGTAAATCCTACTAGTTTACCTGGTGTAGTGGGAACTATCATATCTAAAAGGCTAAATGGTAGTGGAACATATAATTATATATTTGATGTTACATCGACTGGAAATATAGTTATTTATAATAACGGACTTACTCCAGGATCCTTAACATCAACAACAACTATATCAACAGGAATTTGGTCTTATGCTACTGTAGTGTATAATGGTTCTACTATAAAAATTTATATCAATGGAATTGAAAGGGGTTCTCAGTCTGTAACCGGCTCCCCTGTTGCAGATAGCGGTCCTTTTGGAATAGGCGCTGATTATCCAGAGTCATGGACGGATTTTTTAAATGGTAAAGTTGATGAAGCACGAGTTTTTTCATCTGTTTTATCCGCTGATTGGATAAAAACCGAATACAACAACCAGAATGATCCCGCTACGTTTTCATCCTGCGGCACAGAATCATCTGTCATAGGAGAAGAAATTTTTACTATCTGGATACCAGGAATAATGTGATAAAAATAAAATATGGGTCGTGAAAAATAATGGATACAAACGTTTTAAATAAAATCAATAATAAAAAATTCAAGAGCGGTATCGAATACCAAAAGCAGCTCCTGCAGATCACACGCTCTATTCAGGATATGCTGCTGCAAGGCCTCCCCAGCAACTACTCCAAAGATCATAATACAAACCTGGCTGAATTTTTCAGAGCAGTATCTAAAGAATTCGCTCGTCTCCAGACATCATCCTCCGACGTAAATGAAGACAAATATAACGATGAAACCCGTGTGGAATATCTCTATCAGATACTGGGAGACTCGCTCTTCCTGGGAGAAAAAGCAATCAATGAAAACCTCAACGACGCAGCCTATAGGGATTTCCTGCTCAAAGTAAGAAACGCCTACTATGAAGGCAGCCGAAAACAAAACCTGGAAGACGCCGTCTCAGATATCATAGGCCTCCCCGTCACTATAAAAGAACTCTACCTGGACCTGAGAAAAAAGAACTCTTTCTACGGCCTCAAAGATACACACAAAATGTTCTTCGATATCCTCATGGATGACGTCACCGCCGCCTCATCCATAGGGCTGATACTCGAAGATATAAAATTTTTCATAGACCTCATAAAACCCGCCCATACTATCTACGACACCCGCCTGATATGGACAGACTCTCTCACTAACAGAGACGGTGAATGTAAGCCGTCCTATATAAAAGAGGACATGGACTATGTAATATACGGCACGTCCCGTATCTACCAAGTCACCTACCTCGCCAGTAAAATTTATAAATTCTCAGGCACAGACCCAGCAGAAACCTGGGTAGAAGGCACTATCCAGACCATAGACCTGAATAAAGGGATATTCTATCTAACCGACAATAGAATACTCGTCTATAACGCTGACACCCTGCTCTATTTGAGAGATGGCACTGGAGACCACGAAATACTCCCTGAGACGTTCTCTGTAGGAGACGTGATCAAATACTACGCCACTAAAGATGCCGCGGCCAGCTCTAAAATCATCGACAGCACCTGGGGATACACGGGAATAATAGATGATTTTTATCTATCAGAAAATTTAATCACACTGACAGATGGATCAGGAATAATTTTTAATAACGATACTCTAGCCTATACGAGAGACTATAACGGAGAATACCGTATCGAGGTAGAGGATCTGACCTCAAATCGTGAGATAGCATATAAAGCTGAAAAGAACACTCAATCCTATAAATTTTATAGAAAACCAGCAGCAGTACAGAGCAATTTTTTCAAACAATTCGATAGCGCCGTCATAGAAAAGCCCTCTTTTCAAGACTATGTAGAAAAAAATAAAGAGATACCACCAGGGACTCATGAGGGATATGATGTCTATGTAATAGACGGTGTAGCGACAATAAAAAATATCTCTACGATGTTTTATAAGAGGGATGACTCTAAAAGCAATAAAGAAATTGAGATCAACAAATACACGCTCTATATAGACGATGAGCTCCAGAAACAATTCGAGATGGATGACGCCCCGAGGACGCTGACTCAGGATGAAGCTAAAAATGTTTTTATCACCGCCTACGGATATACTGGGCTGCAGGAGCCCGACGTCAATTATAGAATAGACATAACAACGACCGGAGAGCTGATCCAGGACGGCCCCTCATCTACAGTGCAGACTATAGGCGACCATACTGAGATGTGCGATCGAAAAGCCGCCTGTCAGCTGGTGCCCCTGTATGAGGATACCCGTAAATATTTCGCATGGCCTGATCTGCAGCTGACCTCCGGATTTTTTGATATATCGTTCGGATTTACTGGCGGCGTGGGTATAGAGGATACCATAGACGATACCCTGCCCATCACAGAAGATGTCGTGGATGAAGATGTAGACACGATAGAAGATATCGTGGAATACGGTATGGGCTCGGGTGATGACGCATATGATGTACCGGGAGCCTATTATACTTTTACGGGTATCAGTGAGCTATCCTCGAGTACTATTTATTTTGGACCGAATCCTTTAAACGTACCCACATGGCATTATATATCCTCTGATCCTAATTTATACCAGATGCCCTACCTGCCTATGCTGGGGGCTGACGGACTCCCTGCAGAGGCCAGCGACGTGACGGTGTATGTCAGTGGTAAAAAGGTAGATGATGCTATATCCTCTATCGATCCCTGGAATGGTATAGTCTCTCTGAATTTTATACCGCCCTACGATACTAAACTCAGGATTGATTATTACTATTCCAAAAGATATCCGGATCCAGTCTATTATTTGAAACAGGTGATTTCTAAAACAATCCAGGCCGCGCCAAATAATATAGCAGGCATTTTTAACGTGATCAATCCAGGCGGTCTGGTATCACACCTCA
>OFNE01000005.1_pt1 | contig 23760 bp, 33 predicted proteins | sample 1541961 | NCBI WGS metagenome assembly OFNE01 (sample SAMN04958495, study PRJEB24370) | sediment metagenome | isolation source: lake sediment | place: USA: Lake Hill lake, St. Paul Island, Alaska | collected 2013
GTCAAGGTGTCTGGAGTTCAGACGTGTGCTCTTCCGATCTCCGTGTTCGAGATTGCTCCCCCGTTGGAAAAAGCTGCGCCTGCTGCGGAGCCCGTGGCGGAACCTGTTACCGCTGTCGTTTAAAATTAATAGTTATGAGTCAAGACGTCCTCAATCTTATTAAAAAAATAGGAGAGAAAGAAACCACTCTCCCCGAGCGTACGTTCATCTCTCCTGTTTTTTCTAATCGTATGGTAGCTACTCGAGTAGAGGGTATCAATTATACGTTTTCTATTCCCAAGGCAGAGCCGGGATGGTATAAAATTCGTCCGGTCGACACGAAACGGGCAAAACTGGCGGGGAAAGCGGAGCTCCAGGATATAGAAACATACCTGAAATATTTCGATAAAATCCGTCTCGTCCTCGTCATGAAAAAAGATGATGTCTACATGGCGGTCCCCGATAAGATCAACAGGTTGGGACTCCCGCCTCAGGAACTAGTCCCGGTTTTCCTGACGGACGATACTGTTTTGGATTTCGATAGGGTCCTAGCTCGCTACGATGGCGCTAATCTGTGGTTTGAGAGCGTGGACATGGGTAATGACCCCCAGAAGGCGGAGCACCTTCGTACGAGCCTGGAAACGCTCCAGGAGCCTTCTAAACTCAAGTGTTCAGGGCTGACGTTCGAAGAGCGGCTGGCATATACCCTACGGCTCACTCTCGATCAGAAGCTAGTAGAGGATCGCAAAAAGGAGACTATTGAGGGGCATGTGGAGCATGCGGGCGGGAAGTTTTTACGGTTCGCTGAAAAAAAGGACCATATCAGTGTGACCTACAAGGTCGATGGGGAGATTTTTACCAGTCACGTATCCAAAGATCCGGCGCACCAGGTGATCGCCGCGGGTATTTGTCTGGCGGGTAATGATCGTCGGTTTGACCTGAAAAGTTTGATCACTGTGGTACGAGAGGCTAAGAAGCGCCGTATCGTGCATCATTTTAATATTGAGGATCCTGGATTTAGGGATCCCTATGCGAATCGACACGAGAATGATGACGACGACTATTAACAAAAGGAGTCATTATGTTTGAGAGAGACAATCGACATGATACTGCTATTTTGAAATGCCTTCATACTACACTCAAAGCCTTAGTACCTTATCAAAGAGATACTCTTGCTACTGTTGAAGTAGCTGATATTGGGTGTGGTTTTACTTTGCCATATCTCAATATGGCTCTTAACAGTCTCAATGAAGTACCAAAACCTTTCAATTTTTATCTTGTTGATCCGGTTTTGGGAGACCATATGAAAGAAGCTCAAGAAGAAGTAAACAAAATACAAACGCTCTATCCTGGAGTATGCAATTTGAAAATATGCCCATACACATCACAGAGATTACTTGATGAGCATTTATTCAAACAGCTTGATATTGTAATTATGATTCAAGCGGCATCTCTTTTTTCAGATGATGATTTCGATAGACTTTTACAGGATCTTCGACACTCTAAACCTCTTTTGTGTATCGTTGTCGAGCCTAATGATAAAGTCACTCTACCTATATATAAAGATGTCAAACTTCATAAAAGATCGGTTGAAAAATATATGTATATGGCTGCTAAAAAGGGATTCGACCATGTTGTTACTGAGATCCAAAACGCTCATGGCGAACCTGACGGACAGCTTATGGCAGGAATGGCATTTAAATGGTCCGATAGATACAGCATGTCTCTCGACAATCTTTTTCCTATTGCTGGAGTAGAACCGGAGACTGCTTTTTCCGAACAAACGGGATGCTGAATTAAAATGTTAGAAGAAGGTTTTGTAGAAGAGTGCTGGTTCATATATGGGCTGCGCCTGGGCCGTATTTATATGGGTTTTCTGAGATATCATTCCAGCGGTACCGTGGCGTCCGTAGATTTTGACTGGCATAAGGCTCTTTCGCCTCTTTTTATAGGATGGTATCACTCACATCCAGGGATCAAGGCGCTGACGCCTAGTGAGATCGATAACAGTACCATGCGTTCGTGGATTAAGGGCCTCGCTAGGCCCCTGCTGTGCGGTATTATATGTGCCTGGGAACAGCAGTGCTATTGTTATTACAAAAGTGGCATGAGTGAAAAAAGAGAATCTATTATATGCAGGCGACCGGTCGATGCTCAGATTTTATGGCCTTTCTTTTTTGGTGTACGTGAGGATAAAAAGATTGCTATACGAGTGTGATATGCGAAAGGATTTTATATGATTGAGCTTTTATATAAAGATAAAATTTTTTGTTATGAGGGACGTGCTGGAGTAAAAGGCGGTATGGTAGCCACATTTATTGGTAATCGAGGAATAGGAATCTGTAGTGATAAAACGAGGCCCGTTGGGTTTTTTATACAGGAGCATGAATCCCAAACTAATAATAGCACTATATGTGTACTAGTAGGTCTATCGGAATTCAGAACGGATATTTTTGAAAAGAACACATATAAAATAAATGATTTTCTCTATTGTAGCCGCCACGGTAAAATAACGAATGAATTGAAATATCGGGGCAACATTATAATTGGGATCGTGAATTACGTTACAAAGAGTCACATCGGTCTGGTGACTTGTATGGCGCGAGGGCTCGAGGGTTAAATGACGTGTATTGATTTTGACGCGTGTAAGAGCAAAAAGTGTAAAAAATGCCAGCGTAATGCTCGTATCAGAGTGTGCGCTTCTTGTGAGCGGGTGTATATAAAAAAAGGTCCGACAGGATGCCCGACATGTGGATTTGCGTCTTATGGAGCATACTTTGTTTTTGGGAACTGGATCAAAATACTCTATAAATTACTGACTAAATCTCACAGGAGAAGTGCATATGAGTCTTGAGCAAGCTTTAAAGCGTCCTAAGAACTATCATGAATTGCCTGTGCGTCAACAATGGGATATTGATAAATTTTTAGGCATTTTAGATTGGGAGCCGACTAAAGAAGAAGTCAAAAAATATCGCAAAGTAATGAAATTTAAGCTATCTAAAAAATAGGAAAAATGCCATGGATCTCAATGAAAAAAAGAAAAATTTTGCTCAGTACCTAAAAAACCGGCTACTTGCAAAAAAACTCGTCCCTGAGAACATTTTGGAGCGGATATCCGATGAGGATGTTTTGGAATCTTATCGAATAGATGCAACTACCCAAGAACCTTTTTATTCCATAGAAGAACAGAACCAGGCGCTTTTTGAAAATGATTCTTTGGAAAATACTTTTAAAGCCATCGATATTTTAACCCAAAGAAAATCTGAGAATAAAAAAATAGAAGAATTGAAAAATAAATATGGAGATAAAATACCTCCTTATGTGGCTTGTATAGCTGAATATGAAAATAAAAAAAGAAAATTAGTCAGAATATCTTTAGTCATAACTGATCTGAACAAAAATGAGATAATCCATAAAGCTGAATATTGGAAAAAAGACAACAAATCAGCGGATGACATACTCGATGAGTGGTTCTCTATTATAAAAAATTATCAGGGCTGTGTAATAATCCATGTAGATAAACCCGTTCGTCTGGAAAAATGTGGCAGTTGCGACAGTGAATATACCATGAATTTCGTTAGTTTTTTTGACTATGTAGCGATATTGGAAAAATCCCGGGATTAGTACAAATTATGAACACCCTCATCCACGAAGAAAAGTACCGGGGCGATAAGCTCTTGAAGAAAATCGCAGAATGTGAGGTCACGTTCTGTGGGGTGGGGGCTATCGGCTCAAACCTCATGGACAATACGGTCCGCCAGGGATTCAAGAAAATCACCGCGATCGATTTCGACCGTGTAGACGACCACAACCGGCATACTCAGCTCTGGGGGCGCAGGGATGTGGGGCAGCTCAAAGTAGCAGCTATAAAGACGGCTATGTTCAATAGCATGGGTGTGACGATCACAGATATCTCCCATAAGCTGGAGGCATCGAACGTCAACAAGTACCTCAAAAAGGGTATGCTGGTGATCGATGGGTTTGATAACCCTGAGAGTCGGGCCCTGGTATATGAGCATTGTAAGAAGAGTCAGATCCCTTGTCTTCATATAGGATTGTACAAGGATGTCGCGGAGGTCACCTGGAACGATGTATATAGAGTGCCAAAGGCTGTAACTGGGTTAGACGTGTGTGAGTATCCGCTAGCTCGGAACATCATTCTACTGACTATTACGGTGGCTACAGAGTGTATCATACGATATTTGGATACTGGCGTGCAGGAGAGTTATTTTATTACTCTGGGGGATTTGAAGATCCTGCCCAGATAATCTAGTATTATTTTTGGCTAAATATATCTTATAAAAGGAGTCTCATGATGAAAAAAGTATTTTTAGCTGTTTTTGTGTTGTGTTTCGTGACTTTTGCTGCGAAGAAAACCGAAGTCGTTAAGATTGTAAAATCCGATACGACCAAAACAGTGAAATGTGATACAGTGCTGGTCGTGAAAAATGATACCCTCAGAATTACAAAACTGTATGAGGATACGAGTTATTTGTTAAAATCTGATACTTTAAAAATTCCAGGCGCTTCAAAAGAGGCTGTCAAGGGAAAAAAATAGATTATTTTTGCTCTTTGAAAATATGGGCCCGTATTGGTTTCGACGTAGTGTATGAAATAATACGTGCATGCCGAGGATGATCGTTGGCCTCGTTAATCATCGATTACATCATTAACTGCCAATAAAACAGTTAATCCCGGCGTTTCCTTTGCTCTGGGCTTCACGGCCCTTTACGAACTGGCAATGCCGGTCGCAATCGCTGTCTAACTAATAGATAGCGTGAGTCTTAGTTTAGGACCCCATTAATGTGGATAGGGCAACCGAATCGTAGTAGAGAAGGGGACCGAAATGACTTCTACGCCTTTCACCTGTGAAGCTTGCTGATTCTTAGTAACAGGTTGAGAGGAGCTACAGAATCAGATAAGCATGTAGTGCGTATCATGGATTGCTTTACGGACAGGAGTTCGACTCTCCTCGGGTCCACCATTTGTCAATCTGTATCTTCGGCAGATACATGCGGTCACTGAGCAGACCAAGAAACAAAATGAGCTCAGATTATCTAATGAGATGGACGTCGGATATATATGGACCCCGTCCTGGGTATGGACTCCGACGTCCTTTTTTATGTAAGATCACATGAGATATTTTATACTATATCCCTCTCTGTTCATCCGCGTTTTTCATCGCCACTATTTTTATTTATACGTGAAAGTGCTATACCATGGATTTTGAAAATTCTGTCCATCTGGATCCCGAGCTGACCTATCGAGACATGGCTCTAATGGTTTATCAAGGCATCAACGAAGGCAAGCTGGATCAGGCGGATGTAATAAAGCTCATGGATGTCTACGCACGGGAACTCTATGAACCGCGTCCAGTACGCATACTGGCAAAAGCAGTAGGTTTTCTGTTACAGCATAAAAATAATGAAGGAATTTTTATAGAAGTAGATGGCAAACAATGGATAGTCTGTATAGAAGGAAAAGAAATAAAAATCAAAGGTCCTACACGCTACGATGCCCCAGATGGCAGTACCGTGACAGCACATGATGATGTAGCTGATGGAAAAATAGAAGCTTTTAAGCGCGGTGAGAAATTTTTGGAAGAATTGAGCTATAAAGAATAACATGTTCTCTAAAGGCACTATAAAAGAAGATGGGATAGATATAACCATCAAAAACAATCCTGGTCACTTCCTGTCTCCAGACGACTGGGATATGGTCATGAAAGCTCGTTTTGGTAAAATGTCCCCCGGTGAGTACAAAAAATGGTATCTGAATCTCATACGGGACCGGTGGAATACCCGACAGGAAGAATTCAAGGCCCTCGCCCAGGAGGGCATGGCTAAAGATATAAAACTCCTCTGCTACTGCTCCAGTCACTCCCCCTACTGCCACGCTAAAATAGCCGCTGATTTTATGAACGCTCTCGTGAAGAAAATGCGGGCTGCTAAAACAATTGCTTGATAAACTTGTTTTAAAATAGTATATTCATAGCATGGAACAAGAGACCCGATGTCCTCTGTGTGAGCGTATTATACCTGATGGGCGCTATTTAGAGAGACACCATCTAATACCACGGGCGAAGGGTGGGAAGGTAACGGAATTTCTGTGTATCGACTGCGGTAATCAAGTGCATGAACTTTTCACGAATAATGAATTGAGAGATACCTATAATACGATTGAGGCTCTGAAGAGAGATGAACGTGTGTGGCGCTGGATAAAGTGGGTGTCTAAAAAAAGAGAGTTTGGGATATGTATGAAAAAAAAGAAAAGAAAGTTTTAGTCATGGAATACTCTTTCGAAAAAAGTGAGTATAATTATTACGCCACGGCTCTGATATTCGGTAGCAGGAGTCCGAAGCTGAAGGATTTCAGCGCGTTTTCTTTAGACATATTCAAAGATAAAAATTTACATTTTTCCGAGCATAGCGGGCTGAATACTGATGATCATATGGAAATAACTCGACATCTGAATATGGGGGATGATAGATATTTTGAGTCCAGTCACTCGGATATGAGAAGCGAGATAAATAGAGTCATAACCTACGTCGATAGCGCGTTCAAATTTCATTTATCAGACTCCGTGTTTTCGGATAGTGAGTTTAAGTATTTTGAAGAAAACTGGGACGCCACCGTACAAAACAAAATAAGGACTCTGGGCATACTCATAAAATCCATATATGAGAGAAAAATAAGAGATATCCCCATACTGATAAATGAATATGAGAACATCACCAAAACGTTACTGGATCGAGTCGATTTCTTTTTAGTGGGAAAAAATGTTAAACATAGATAATTTCCTGAATCATCCCTACGTTTTCCATAGCGAATGGGAAGATTTGATCATATTTTGCTATACTAGGGGCTGTCAGTATGACCGCGCCTGGGATGACGTCACTCGAGCTGCCCGCGGGATAATTTTTAATAAAGTGACCGGGGAGCTGGTAGCTCGCCCCTGGGAAAAATTCTACAATTTACTCGAGATCCCTGCAACGTCCCTCGGCAATTTACCGGACGGTCCATTTACGGTTACTATCAAAATAGATGGATCCATGGGGATAGTCTACCCCTATAAAGACCAATACTGGGTAGCTACTAAAGGATCGTTTCAATCCGATCAGGCTAAATGGGCTACGAATTGGCTACATGAAAATATTCATATGTCGGAGTTCAAAAAAGGATGGACATATCTTTACGAAATGGTATTTAAAAAGAACAAAATTGTCATAGACTACGGGGACTATGAGGGTATGACCCTTTTAGGCTGTATCAACAATGAGACTGGTATAGAAATGCCCTATGGGGCTCTACTCGAAGAAGGAGCTCGGACGAAATCTGTCGTAGTCCAGCAGGTGACTGGTTTCAAGACCATGGAGGATCTCTATGTCTACTGTAAGACTCTACCGGCGACTCAGGAGGGTTTTGTAGTCACTTTTTCGAGCGGACTGAAGATAAAGATCAAAGGAGCAGAATACTGCCGTATCCATAAAATGGTCTCCCGCATGACTCCCCTGGCGTTCTGGGAGGCCTGGGATTTAGAGCTGAAAGACATACCCAAAGAGTACCTAGCTCAGATGCCTGAAGAGTTCCGGGAGGCTTCTGACGCGCTCTATAAGCAAATTTATAAGATACACTGGGAGCCATTCAAAAAAGCTACCCAATACTATACTGAAATGAAAGCTCTGCTAGGTAATGCCGATAAGAAAACATGGGCTTTAAAAACTAAAGAATTACATCCTAAGGAATTTTCTTCTATCATGGATCTCCACAATAATAAAGAATCCAATGTGTGGTGGAGGATTCATAAAGACTGTAGACCTACTTACAATGTGATCCCTGATGGTCTGAAAGACTCCGATCGACTCCAGCGCATCCTGCAGGAGAGCTAATTTTCCTTTAATAATCTTTGCCCCTATAGTATATTGGAGACAGAGAACCTCATTAAAGGAGCATGCCATGTCGTGGGAATATGTCATTTTGGCGCTAATAGTGATAGCGGTAGTCCTGCTGATTGTCTGCAGAGATCATCCCCTGGTAAAAAAATACTGGAAATACACCCTGATAGCGATACCCCTGGTGGTCCTACTCATTTTGAAGATAATCTCTGATATCAAAAGCAAGCCAGCACCCGATGAACCGGATCCCCTGGCAGGAAAGATACAAGATTTGAAGGATGATCTAGTAGAGGCTCAGATGACCTCCGCGGTGGAAATTGCCGCGGCTAAAGAAAAGAATAAAGAGGCACTCGAAAAACTCGAAGAAATTAAACTGATACCGGACAAAGCTGAGAGGCTCAAAAAGCTCGCGGCGATGATCGGATAGGAGCGCCCATGAAAAAGATAGCCATCGTCATAGCCCTATTGCTAGTAGCGTCCTGCACCAAGCAGATACTCAACGAGCCTCCACTCGGCTACTCTTTCATGCCCGCCTATTTGGATGTCGACAGCATCCATCCTATCGTCAGTGACGATACCAATAAAATAGTAAACTCCTCTATGTCTGATTTCGTATCTATGTCGATCGACTCCGGGCTACTCACGACTAGAACTGAAAAAAAGACGCTACCGGAGGGAGTGCTGATCAGTGAGCGGAAAGCCATGCTGTACCTGTTTTATAAGAGCTCATGGGAGCGGCAGCAGAAGGAACTCTTTTATACCAAATATCTCATGAAAGAATATTACGATAAATCCAAATCGGCAGAGATATTGTACCAGAATGAGATTCAGCGATGGAAGAAGGAAGCTCAGCGGTCGTGGCTCGAAAGAAATATGGCCTATATAGGGTTTGGGATAGGCGCTCTCACCGTCATACTCATTGATTTTTCATTATTTTATGGAGCCCGATAAAATGAATAAAGCCACGAGAGTTCGAGCCAAGGCATTCAGGGATAAGGCGTTAGCGGACATCAAAAAAGATTTTATTAAGGAAGATCCTAAAAAAGATCCAGGACCCACCCCGCCTAAAAAGTATGGCTGCGGCGGCTACGGCAAAAAATAATTTTCTGCTTTAAAAATCCCTGCCCTCATCTTATATTCCTATGCTGTCTAAAGAACAGATAGGAGTTTATTTTGTCATCTACAAAAAGAATCGGCAGACCATCTGCACGTAACTGGAATTATAAGGGATTAGGGATAGTGTCTGCCACGTCGGAAATGGCAAAAGAACCAGGATACTCCCCTGATATTTCTTTCGCTAAATTTCTGCTAAGTGAATATGGTAATATCGATTTTGTCATAGACCTGGCAGATAGCCTGATAGATTTCGCTAAGAGATTCAAAAAGAATAATCCGAAATATCAGACCGCTCTCACTATGCTCAAATACGGTATCCCAGCCACTGTTTTTACTACGCAGCTCATGTCTAAAATTAACAAATACCGTATGATAAAATCAGGTAAAAATACGGTGTTTAATGAGCGTGAAGAAAAAATAAAACAGGTGATGGATATCAAAGGCAGATCTCCGCAGGATTACAGTCTCGGTCAGGATGATTTCAATCTGGGTAAGGACGTAGTCTATTGGCTTTTTCAGAAACCCAAAACGGATATTTTTAAAATACTGGGTTTTTATACCTACGACGGTCTGAAACCTATCACGGATGTATGGGCCTCTGATGTCGGTACGATGGTCATATCGCTAGAGTATGACGGGGTCCGTTTTGTATGGATCACAAATCATCTCATGTCTATGACTGATGAAATAATAGTCAGGGAATCGACTGTCTATTATGAGACTAAAAATATGATGAAGAAGATGGAGCTGAAAGGAGTCATCTATAAAGAGTTTTTGAATCATTTCGATGTCAAAAATAATATACTCTGTCTGCTCCCCTCGGGTCTGCATGCTTTCCCCAGGCAGGTCGTCAAAGAAAATGTACGACAGTTTAATTTAGAGAGGTTCACGGATGAGATCCGAAAAGTCCTGAAGAGAAAAAAGAAACGGGGATTCGCGTTCGTGGGGATACCCGGTACAGGTAAATCGACTATCATCAGAAAATTAGAGAACATTATCATGGACTATCCCATTATCTATACGACTGCCACTAATTATAGCAGTCAATGGATAATACAGGAGACCTTTACGACGATAGCGTTCATGCAGCCCTGTATAGTTATTATGGAGGACCTCGACTCCTATGACCTGAGGGATAAAAAAAGTAATCTCGGGGTTTTTCTAGACCAGATCGATGACGTGAATAATCGTCTGAACGCAGTATTTATATCCACTATAAATGATACCTCGCTCGTACACTATACACTAATCAACAGACCGGGGAGATTCGATCAGGTCATAATGGTGAAACCCCCTCAGGACTCTCTCGAAGTCTACGAAGTCATGCATACGAGATATGATAAAAATAGAGAGGCTGATGAGAATATCAAAAGTGATTTTATAGGATATGAGGGTGTCGATAAAGACCTGTTAAAGGAAGTGATCGCTAATCAATATACTCAGGCGGATATATGTGAAATCATTGAAAAAGCTCTGCTTTTGAATGATACAGTCACTAATGACTCTTTAAAATATAGCCTGCAGGAGCTGAAAGATTCCAAAGATGCTATAAAAAAATGTAATTTTAAAGGTGAAGACCCCAGAAACGGATATGGTGAAGACATGAATGTTCCTACATTAAACAGAACGATAGAACAGGATGCGAGACGCTATGCTAATCGAGCCTGAATTTATCAAATGTGCGTGCAGTTTAAAAGAATGTACCGTATATAACAAATGTTGTTTCCTGCCTACGGAGATTCATCCCGGTATAGACGGGACTGTCCGTATTTTATTTGTAGGACAGGGTGGCGGGGCGGAGGAACGTCAAAAACATAGACCTTTTATAGGTAGATCAGGTAAAAGATTGCGTCAGCAGATAATCCATGTCAGAAAAAAACTCCAAAAACACATAGGGGTAGCTTTTTCGAATACCATAAGAGATAATCCGGACAGAAATCGTACTCCTTCTAATGAGGAATTGAGGTTTTGTCTTCCTTTTTTGTATAGAGACATAGCTCTTCTTAAGCAGAGAGGCCTCCGTGTCGTGATGCCCCTGGGCTATGCAGCTAAAATAGCTCTGATCAGGAATGCCATAGGGTCTATAACGGGAGACCGTGGTCATGTTTTCATGGTAGAAAACCCTGTTTTTGGAGAAATGCCGATGATACCGAGCTATCATCCCTCTTATGTCAGCAGGACTACTCCTCTACCTAAAGATGGCCACCTACCTAGGCTGGATAAAATCGTCGTAGATGATATTATATACGCCTATGAGTTCGCCTGCGGTGAGATCTCGGTTTAGTCGCCGTTTTTTGATGAAAACGATATAAAAAAGTATATTGATATGGTAGAAAAGCCAAGTACTGATGAGAAATTACTGAAAAAAGAGAGATTTATGTCTGAAAATGAGGGAAAAAGTCTGAGTCTAGGCGATCGCATGAAAATTCATGAGCAGGCCGCCGAGAGATACCTCGTTCGACGTGTCCCTTTACTTCTAAGACTCGATGGAAACTGTTTTCACTCATGGACGCACGGTCTTGAGCGCCCTTTTGATAATAATTTACGTCTCTGCATGGAGTATGCTGCCTATAGCGTGTGTAAAGAGATCTCCGGAGCTCGTTTTGCCTATACGCAGAGTGATGAAATATCTATTTTGGTCATAGACTATCAGGATTTTAACACAGAGCCCTGGTTTAACTATCGCGGGAACAAGGTAGAGAGCGTGGCAGCCTCCATGTGTACCGCGGGTTTCAATACGGTGGCTCTAAAGTATCTACCGGAGCATGTAAAACGTAAAGGTTTCGCTTTTTTTGATGCTCGGGCGTTCAATGTACCTAAAGAGGACGTATCAAATTATTTTTTGTGGCGTCAGAGGGATTGTGAAAAGAATTCTGTGTCGAGTTTAGCTCAGGCGCATTTTTCTCACAAAGAGTTACACGGTAAGAATGGTAATGAGATGCAGGACATGCTGATGCTGCAGAAAAGCATCAACTGGAACGATGTGCGCACTCGTTATAAGCGAGGTACTGCATTGTACAAGATCCAGATAGTATCCCCAAACCCTATGGACCCTGCCGGACCTGAAGTAATCAGAAATAAATGGGTGGCAGACTATGAAATGCCTATTATTACTCAGGATAGACTCTATGTGGAGCGGTGGCTGGCTGCAGATCCTGTCCCGCAGGTGATGCCTGGTAATTATGTGACTTTTGAAACAATAACAATTTAGAAGGAGTTTGTCATGAAGAAAAGAAATGTCATTTTGGTGGTAGTGCTAGCGATCGTGGGTGTTTTTCTGGCGCTAGCCTATAAAAAATACCAAAAAGAGATAAAAAAGAGCAAAGAAACGCCTCTGGGAATATGATAGGTATCCTGGGTGATGTCCATGGTCGTTTCGATGATCTGAATAGGATTTTCGAAAAGAATCCTCATATATCTCATTGGTTTCAGGTGGGAGACCTAGGTGCTGAGGATCTCCCGTATCCAGAGCTACCCTCTAATTTCCGTTTTATTCAAGGAAATCATGAAAACTGGGACATTATAGCTGACTACATCGAAAAAAGCCATCCGGTGTTCCTGAAAAACGGCAGCATACGAATGTTTTCAGAAAATGAGAATTTGTTTATTGTAGGGGCCCTCGGTGGGAACTATTCCTCTCGATTTTATGAATATGAACGTAAAAATCTGTGTGGGGACCGTAGGAGACATTTTGTAGCTCAAGAAGTCGCGTCATTTATGCACTGGGGGCCTAAAATAAACATTTTGATCACTCATGAGGCCCCTACCCCTTTTGTTAAGGGAGGGCGGGACATGGGGCAGCCCATAATAAACGAGGTACTCGCTAAAGTCCGTCCGAATATCCATTTTTTTGGTCATCACCATTTTTATAAGGAAATGGAAACGGACGGTGTCATCAGCATAGGACTGGAGTACGCAGGAAAATCATTTGTCCTATATGATCCCCTGTCGGGTAAGTTTGAGAGAAAAGTACTCTGATAATCTTTTAATTTTTATTGGTTGTATAGATGCAAATACCTATCCAGATTTACATGACCTCGTGGAATAGACGTGAGATGACTGAGCGTGCTATACGTGAGATCCATGAGCGCACAGCTCCTGGGTCTTTTCAGATAAATATCTACGACAACGGCAGTGAAAAGGCTACTCGTGATTATCTTATTTCGCTATTAGAGGCCGGTAAGATAACTACCCTCATGCTGGACTCTCGAAATACTGGGTGCCTTTATAATAAGGGCATTTTCCATATAATGACTGAGGAGCAGTCGGATTTCTATTGTGTAACGGATAATGATATCTATCCGCCGAAATTGGAGCCCGACTGGCTGTCTCAGATGGTAGCTATTATGGGAGTGCACCCGGAGCTCGGGATGCTGGCTCCGCAGCTCCCTCCACAGTGGTTGCAGCAGCCATACGAAATAAAAGATGATATAGTCTATTGTAAAGCAGTAGGAAATACTTTTAAATTGATAAGAAGGAAAGCATTTCCTATAGCGGAATTTAAACAACAACTATCAGCATACGGAGATGACGGCCTCGTATGTAAACAAATGTCAGAGAAGGGATGGCGTGTAGCATTTTGTAGAAATATTTTTTCTTTGCATAAAGGTCAATGTGAGAATTGGGGATACACCCCTGAGCAGGTAGCGATGGACCCTCGTAAAGCTGGATATGGGGCACCTTTTAAATATGAGATTAAGAACTGGGATACCTATGAACCTGAAGATAGATTTCGCATGTAGAAGGATGCTACCATGTATGTACCGTTGAGTATCAGTATGGGTAAGGTGCCGAGGTTGCCGAATGGGAGACACATTCTGTCCGGCAACGTGCAGATATATATCAAGGACGGGCAGAAACACCGTGAGTACGGACCGGCGGAAATTAATGCTAAAACCGGGTATCAGGCCTGGTTCCGTAATGGTGTAAGACATAGAAAGGGAAAACCTGCCGTCATAGATCCCAAAAATGGCACTGTCGAATACTGGGAAAACGGTACCTTTTTGCGAAGGGAGAGACCTGATGGACGTCCAGCCCACCAGTGAAAATCATGTCGAAAATAAAATTGAAAATTTGCATGCAATGCGTAAGAAAGACAGAGGCCTGGTTAAAATACTCATCGTGAGTATATGTCTGGTCACGGTTTTTGGTTCTACAGTCTATTATCTACTCCTGAAAGAGCTCATATCAATAAGAGTAGTACAGAAAGAACAATACAATGAGCATCTGGTCACGAACCAGTTTCTGCTATCGACTATAGACTGGTCTACGTTCAGGACGAAAATGACTCTCTATATGAGAGACATGATCGTAATAGAATGGAAGCGTATAAAAAACCGTGTCGATTTGGATGAGGCATACCAGATCGCTGATGCAATTCTGAAAGAGTGCGAAAACTATCCGTACATAGACCCTTTTGTGATCCTGGCAATGCAGAACGTAGAGTCCTCATTTAGAAAAGACGTCGTGAGTAACATGGGGGCTCTCGGGCTGAATCAGATCATGCCCTCTACCGGTCGTCTGCTCTGCGGGAATTTTGGGTGGTCATATACGGACTCCGTGCTCTATGACATTAAAGCGAGCACTCATCTGGCGGTGAAACTCATTGATGTATGCTGGGCCCAATACGGTAACTGGAACCGCGTGCTGGCGGATTATAACGGCGGACCCTATCAGGCATATTATTTTAGTAAAAACAAGAGTAAACTGTCTGAGGAGACTGCGGGATACGTCCCCGCGGTACTCGCCAAGAAAAAAGCGTATGTAGAAGGTTTCAAGACGTACAGAATAGATAATAAATTGACATCATATGATACATTAGATAGGAGATAATATATGAGTTTCATAGTCTTCGAGGGTATTGACAAATCAGGAAAATCATCGCTGTCGGTGAATTTCACCCAGTACCTCAATAAACTCTACCGGGACGAGGACGGCCTTTTAAAAGCAGACCCGCATTTTGGGGACTTCATATGGACCAAGGAGCCTCTGTTCACGAGTGAAGAGGCGGACCTCTTAAACAGTCCGGGATACGTCGAAGAGTATAAAAGAGAGCGCCTGTTTTTCGAGTCCCGGATGAAGCATCAGAAACTGATAGCTGGAAAGAATGTGGTCTGCGATCGGTATATCTGGTCAGGACTCGCCTATGCCAGTAAATACTCCCCAGGGTGCTTTCGGTTTGCTAAAGAGCTGTACCTCAGCGAGACTCTTTTCATACAGCCAGACCTCTATATATTCGTAGATACTCCACCGGAGATATGTGCCTCCAGGGATACCTCCCTGGACCTGGATGTGCTGAGGGAGCTGAGGGCAGCCTACATGAAGACGCGGGACTACATACGAGTGCCCGTGATTATTATGCAGTCGGTGGAGGGGGAGGAGAATGCTCTGCGGGAGCTCATTCGGCTTTTTGAAGAGCATATGACCAAAAAATGATATTCAGATCGCAGGAAAATAACAAAGACGTCGTAGTAAATACCAGGCTACGGCACCCGCTGGAAATCACCGATTTTTTCCATTTTACAGTATCGATCCCCGAGAAGTTCTATCTCAGCTATATCGATCTATTTTTTAAAGTAGATGAGGATCCTAAAGAGGGATCTTTCAACATTGATATAATAATCAATGAAAAATCTACAGTCTATATGGTACAGCATGATAGCCTGAAAAAGGACTGCCCTCTCAGGCTCTCGATGGAGTCACGCCCGTTTGTAGAAAATAAAATAGATGTACTCCTGAATGTCGGGCATACTAACAAACCTTTATATCTGTGGATCAATAGTAGGGGGCCCTGTATAGTAGCAAACGGTGATGTGTGTCGGGAGATCGAGCTCGAGCGTACCCCTTTGATCAGTGTAGTGACCCCCGTTTTCGCTAGTGATCTGAATTTTCTCAAAGAGACTGTAAAGTCCGTGTTGGATCAGATTTATACTGAGTGGGAGCTGTGTATAGTGGATGATGGTACCAATAACACCGAACTCATCCAGTATCTGCATTCTTTGAAAAATTCTAAAATAAAAATAAAGGTGAATCGAAAGAACAGGGGTATATCGGAGGCCACCAACATAGCCATAGGTATGGCTACGGGGGAGTATGTCTGTTTCTTGGATCATGACGATCTGCTCACCCGGGATGCTCTTTTGGAGGTGGTCACGGTAATAAACAGGAGTCCCTCAGTAAAATTCATATATTCTGATGAGGATAAGATCACGGGGGAGGGGGAGCTCGTAGAGCCTTTCTACAAGCCTGATTGGTCTTATAATCTCTTATTATCTCAGAACTATACCTGTCACCTCAGTACCTACAGCACATCGATCCTGAGGCAGCTGGGAGGGGTCAGGATGGGTTTTGAGGGGTCGCAGGACTATGACCTGGTGCTGCGTTTCATTGAGGCGATTGATGAGCATGAAATCGCGCATATACCGCGGATTTTATATCATTGGCGTCGGCATGGGCAGTCTACTGCTTCGGGTGTCATGATAAAGCCGAATGCTCATATCAATGCACTCCGTGCTATTTCTGATCATTTAAAGAGAAAAAACGAAATAGGGGCTAGAGTCACGGTAGGTCGGTATATTGGCACTAATCATGTAGAGTATGCTTTAGACAGGGACATACCTGTCAATATTATCATACCCACACGAGACAATCCTATTTATTTAAAAACCTGTTGTTTTTCTATTCTGCAGTCTACCTATAGCAATTATTCGGTGACTATAGTAGATAACGGTAGTAAAAAGAATGAGACTAAAAAGCTCCTGAAGGAATTGTGCGAAAAACCTAATTTTATGGTTTTATCTTATAATAAGCCTTTTAATTATTCTGCTATCAACAACTATGCTGTGAAAAAAGGATTTTCAGCGAGGCTGCTACTATTTCTCAATGATGATACGGAAGTCATCACTAAGGATTGGATGGAGCAATTGATACAGCATGTAGGTCGCAATGGGGTGGCTGTGGCTGGAGCGAAGCTGCTCTACAGTAACGGGACTCTGCAGCATGCTGGGGTCATTATAGGGATAGGGGGAGTGGCAGGGCATAGTCATAAAAGGGTGCCGGATGCATTGCCTGGGTATTTTTCCAGGCCACATATTATTCATAATGTGAGTGCAGTGACTGGCGCGTGTATGATGGTAGATACGAGAGTTTTTATGGAGGTGGGCGGGTTTGAGGAGAGGCTCCCAAAAGCTTTTAATGATATAGATCTGTGTCTGAAAATACGTGCTAAAGGGTATAAAATCGTCTATAATCCGTATGCATGCCTTTTTCATCATGAGTCTGTGTCTCGAGGGTTGGATAATCATGCTGAGGCTGAATTCGCTAAGGCGATAGATTTTATGCAAAAGAAATGGGATTGTAAGAATTTCAGGGATCCCTATTACAATCCGAATTTGACATTGGTGGATGAGAATTTTTCATACAAAATAGGTTAAAACTTTTTATGAGGACCGGTATAGCGATATCCACTTATTTTTGTGAAAAGACTCCTCCAGAGAGATTGGGCATTTTTAAAAGATCTCTGAGTAGTCTTTTAGCTTCTGGTTATGATGGGGTTATTTTTTTGGTAGATGACGGGTCTACTACTGAGAGACATCTCGAGCAGCTGGATAGTAGAGTCAGGGTGATTCATAGGAGTCATGGTGGTGTCGCTCGTACCAAAAATACCTGTATAAAAGTGCTGTTTGCAGAGGGTGTAGATATAGGGTTTTTAGCGGATGATGACATGTTTTATAAAAGTAGCTGGTATGTAAGGTATGCTGAGGCTATTCAGAGGACTGGGATAGATCATTTCTCGTATTTTTTAGAGAGTACTCCTTGTGAGGTTATGGAGATCGGCGGGATGCGGGTCAGGAGGACGCCATCTGTTAATGGATGCTTTTTGACTGTCACCAAAAGGTTGATAGATAAAATAGGGTTTTTTAAGATGTTGCCTAATGATTACGGGCATGAGCATTCTAATTTTTCTGTGAGGGCGGCCCGGTTGTCGGGGCAGGGTGGGTTTTATGATATTGAGGATTCATTTAGTTGTCTGGAGCTCATATCAGAGTCTGTCGGGTGCAAGGCTATTGGATCTGTAGATATTGAAAAGTTCAAAGAGAATGAGCAGCATGCTATTTTAATGGGCTTTAATTATGAGCCTTTTATAGAATGAGATATTTTATGAAATGGTTTATGTGCATCAACGATAGTAGTCAGAACCACAAAGATATGTCAAAAGTAGCTGTTCTGTCTGCTCTCAAAAATACTACCCTAGAACCCCATCTTGTTTACGATGGATTTAGGGATGAATATTCAGAGTGGATGCTGTCTAAAGACGTCAAAGTATTTCATAAAACATTGACGTATTATGAGGAGCTCAGGAGATGTAACAAAGAGAGGAGATCTATAGGATCTGGAGCTTTTTTGAGGACGGAGATACCTCTATTAGCTAAGTCTCTTGGTTTTAATGATAAATATATTTTATATACAGATTGTGACGTGATGTTTTTAAAAGATCCTCCGACTGATATAAAGACGGAGTATTTTGCGTGTGGGCCTGAGTTTGATAGGGAGAACAAAACGCACTGTAACACGGGTGTGATGTACATGAATTTGCACAGTCTGTATTACACGTATGATAATTTCAAAAAGCATATAGTGGAGCGTATTGATAAAGAGGTCGGTTTTGATCAGGCGATGTATAATGAATTTTACCGGTTTATGTGGGATAGTATACCTATAGAGTTAAACTGGAAGCCTTATTGGGGATATAGTGAGGATGCTATTATTGTTCATTGGCACGGCCCTAAACCCATGCATGTTTCGATTATGAAATCTATGTCTAATCCGGAGAGCTACGGCTGCCTATATGATTTATGGCAGAGGGATATTGAATCTTATGATAAATATCTGAAGATATGGGAGGAGTTCATATGTTCCGTATAGTTATTGTAGGTTGGAAGGCTGAGCGATATATCGAGCGGTGTCTGAATTCGGTTATACACCAATCAGTGCAGGACTGGACTGCTTGCGTGGTACTGGATCCTGCGGGCGATCGGACTGTTGATATAGCTCAGGCTATATCAGCCAAAGATAGTCGGATAAAAGTAATTGCTAACGAAAAGCAGCTGTATGCTATACCGAATATCATTAGGTCTATCAATGAGCAGCATCCCGCAGATGATGACGTTATTGCTACGATCGATAGTGACGACTGGGCTTCTGGTCCAGATACGTTGGCTATCGTTAAGAAGTGTTATGACGCCAATCCTGACCTCTTGGTGACCCATGGTAGCTGGATGCCGTATCCGGATCCTAATGGTCCTACCAATAACGGTCCATACAGTCCCGCAGACTGGGCTAAAGGCATACGGAGAGTGGACTGGCGGGCTACTCACCTTCGAACATTTAAGTACAAGGTATGGAAACACGTGAAGGATGAAGATCTTAGGGGATCCGATGGGGAATATTTTAGAACAGCTTGGGACCTCGCAATGCTTTTTCCAATGCTAGAAATGGCAAATATGCATCGCGTGCAGTACATACCTGAGCGTATCTACACATACAATGTTGAGACTCCGTACAACGACAGCAAGATGAGGCTACAGGAGCAGATGAGTACCGCAGACTATATTGCCGCTAAGCCTTCTTATTCATACATAGAGAACTTTTAATTAATGAACTACAAAGATCTCGACATCCTTTTTCTCACAAAAGAGATCCCCGACTATCTCCATGATATGATGTTCTACGGGCTACATGATTTTGGATGTACTGTAGAGGACTATCCAGTTAAGCCATCTCTCCATGGAGTGCCACACCCCTCTGAGTTCCATAGTCAGCAGCTACTGTTGAATCTACCTATGCGGACTCTTCGCAAGAGTCCTGATATTATGATCGTGACAGCACTATCACATGATTATAATCCAAAAGGTATCAATTGGTGGGCTAATTTTGTCATTCAATGCGAGCGGGCATATAAACCTCAAAAAATTGTGGTTTTAGATGGAATGGATCGGCAGCAATACGGCTATCCAGCCATAGTCGGATCCTATAGTACTATATTTAAAAGAGAGCTCATAAAACCGTATCCGGGTCCTGATTGGTATCCTATAAATTTTGCGAGTATGCCGGAGCCATTTATTTTTGTGCCTTTTAAGGACCGCGCATATGATCTGTGCTATATAGCTACGATATCTTGTGAGCAAAGGTCATGGGTGTACGATTACCTGAAGAGTAAAATGGACTCTTTTGGTTTGAAAATCTATATGCATCTGGATAAAAAGCAGATTCCTAGGAGGGATTATTTGGAAATCCTGTCTCAGAGTCGCTGTGCATTATCTGTTAGAGGGATGGGTTTTGATTGTTATCGTTACTGGGAAATTCCTGCTAAAGGGGTTGTTCTCGTAGCAGATAAATTACCGATAGATATACCTAATGACTACGTGGAGGGGGAGCATTGTTTCAGGTATGTGTCGGATAGAGAGATGCGTGACTTGGGTAGGGTGCTAGAGGTTGTTAGAGATACGCCCGTCTATCAGTTGGAAGAGATGTCTGTCAGATCATTGCTGCATACTGAGAGATATCATACGTATTATAAACGCGCTAAATATTTTTTAGATACTATATTTCGTTAGCCTGCTATTAATACTCTTTTAATATTTTTATCATTTGTGTCTACATACACAAAGGATCTGTTTTATGAAACGGTATAATTTTTATTTTCCACAAGCGATGATGAATCGTTTTAGAGAGTTGTCTGTAAAAACAGGTGTACCTATGTCAGAGATGTTGCGTAGGATGATCAAGGAGTATTTGAAAAGGAATAAAAATCGTGAAGTTCAGTTGGATAGTGTTCTTTCTAGCGACGCTAATGTAGAGAATCCCATTTCCGCGTGCGGAAATACGAAAATATAATAATAGAAAAAGACGTTTAAATGATAAATGTTGTGATATTCAGCAAGGATAGGCCTGCGCAGCTCGAGCTCTTATTGAGGAGCATGAAGAAATATTTTGTAGAATGGAAATTAGTCAATATCAGCATTTTATTCAAATATACTTCAGAAAATTTTAGAAAAGGATATGAAAAAACAAAAATATATCATTCAGAATTTAATTACGTGGTAGAAGAACCCGATAAATTTAAAAGTCAAGTTGTTAATTTGATTAAGCCAAACCATCAAGCTACTATGTTTTTTGCGGATGACATGGTTTTTAAAAAATACTTTTGTTTAAAATCCACACCGATTAAAAAATTTTTAGAAGATGATAATATCATTTGTGTAGCACTTATGCTATGTCCTCGTATTGACTATTGCGGCAAAGAAAAAATAAAAACACCTCCGCCTAAATTTACTTTAGACAGAATGTGGTTTTGGAAAGATCCTAATTTTAAAGGTTGCTGGTCAACTCCTATGGGTTTGAATGGGAATGTATTAAAAACGGATGATATATTGCCTTTAATAAAGAATTTTTATTATGAGGACACAAATACTTTAGAAAATATTTTAATAAAAAATTCTATTAGTAAACCTTACATGATATGCTATCCTGAGGCACCCTTATTTAATATGCCGTTAAATAGAACTAAAGATAATAACAATGGTTATTGCGGTAACGTGCCTTTAGAGTATCTTAATGAACAGTTTCTAAATTTGAAAAGAATTTCTATGTCAAATATAGATTTAACTAGTAATATTTCATGCCACCAAGAAATGCCGATTATCCTAGAGGATTCTGTGACGTATCCTTTTTCTGTATTTATTAATATAATATCTAAAAACAAAATTAATTATTTTGATATAATTTTTGATAGTCGTTTTTACAAAAAAGTTAAAGAAGAAATTTCAGACATAACGCTGTTGGTACCAATTAAAGATCGTACAAAATTTCTAAAACCTTTTATACACTATGTGAAAGAAGCACAAAATAGCTATACTTCTAAAATAAAAATTATAATAATAGAAAATGATAATAGCTCTAGATTTAAAAATATATGTGAAGAGCTAGATATAGACTACATATTTATTCCTATAGATGCATGCCAATCTAATGGATTTTTTGCTAAATCTTTGTGCTACAATATTGGATTTCTTCTAGCTCCTAAAACTCAATGGTACATTTTTCATGATTTAGACATACTGGTCAATAAGGACTATTTTGTCAAGATCAATCAATACCTTAATAAAAATCCTGAATGGATACAGCCATATACTAAAAAAAGAATACGCCTTCTTTCTGATAAAATTACGGATAGCATTTGCTCTGGGAATTTTATGGAATTGGGCAGTATTCCGGAAAAAGAGGCTCCTACAGCTAATCCAGGAAGTACTGGGGGATCTATAGTAGTACGGAGAGATGCTTTTGAGGATGTGGGCGGATATGATCCTGAGATATTCTATGGATATGCTCCTGAAGATTCTTTTTTCTGGACAAAATTAGAAATAAATAATAGAAAAATTGATCATATTAATTCTCCATTCCAAGGCGGGGCTGTTTATGCAGACGCTCCACCTATAGAAGTTTATCATATGAATCATCCTATTATGGAAAAATCTAATCCATATCATACAAAAATGAGAAGCATATTAGAATCTTTTTACGCATATCAATATGAAGATAAAATAAAAATAATAGATTTTAAAAAAAAGTTATTAAAAATATAAGGATATAATAATGAGAAAAATTTATATAAGAGATTCTAATTTATTCAGTAATGCATATCCAGTCAGAGATTGCCCTTATTTTGAATGGGTATGGCTTCCTAATAAGCAGGATGTCGATATCATTGTATTTTCAGACGCCCATTTAGTTGATGTGGAAAGTAACAAGAGCTCAATTAAAATAGCATGGCTTATGGAGCCTCCGGTAATAAATGATTTCATTTATAAATATGTTAAAATGAATTACATGCTATTTGATTATATTTTTACCTTTGATGAATCTCTTTTGTCTATAGACAAAAGATTTCAATTCTGTCCATGGGGAACGACATGGATACCAGAAGAGAGTAGAATTATACATCCAAAGACAAAAAAAGTATCAGCAATATTTTCAGAAAAAAATTGGACAGAAGGTCACATATTAAGGCATAAAATAGTTGATCGATTTAAAAGCGTTATAGATGTAATGGGAAGAGGCTATCGATCTATAGATTCAAAATTGGAAGGGCTCTCTGAGTATAGATTTAATTTTGCTATAGAAAATACGGTATTCGACATACAATTTACTGAAAAAATAATGGATTGCTTTACTACCGGAACTATACCTATATATTGGGGGACTAAAAAGATAAGCTCGATATTTGATCCTTCCGGTATAATTCCTGTGAATGATATAGAGGACGTAGCTAGAATTATAGATATATTAAATGAAGAATATTATAATGACCATTTGCTTGGCATAAGAAAAAATTTTGAAATAGCTAAAGATTATTTATATCCAGAAAAACATATATGGGACAAATGTATAAGTAAATTATAGGGAAAAAATATATGGTGACTTGCAATTTTTGCGGAGAACTAGGAAATAATTTATTTCAGCTCGCAGCTTTGATAGGATACGCTGAAAAGCATGACTATTCGTTTTGTATTCCTTCGCATCGAGATAGGCCTAAACCATTAGAAATAGACGAAATTTTTGAATATCCCTATTTATACGGTGATTTGTATGTCCCAGAGTATAAATGTACTGATATGCATGCTGCTGAATTTCAAAGGATTTTTAGCTATCAGGAGATACCTATTATAGATAACATAAAACTTGATCGGAAGAGCACACGTCTGAACTCCAGT
>OFNE01000006.1_pt1 | contig 22511 bp, 15 predicted proteins | sample 1541961 | NCBI WGS metagenome assembly OFNE01 (sample SAMN04958495, study PRJEB24370) | sediment metagenome | isolation source: lake sediment | place: USA: Lake Hill lake, St. Paul Island, Alaska | collected 2013
GAATATTTATTATATTCTTATAATAACTTTTCATATATATTTTCTATCATAAAAACATTACAAAAAACATTTGAGGTATAGCTGCAATTGGAAAATCTATGACTTCCCACGGGAGAGATCCTGCATTGCCCGCCGTATCCCTAGTCCATGTTATCTGTGTAGTAGATGAAAAATAAGTAGTGAATTCACCTTGTTCACAATAGTCATTAGTATAATTAATAGATGCCCATAAACCCGCCAGTCCCTGAGTGTTTACACAAGCCGATCGTGTATTTATTTCTGATATAGAAATGTTTCCAGATGAAGTGGCAGCAGTTATAGATTCATTTCCTCTTTGTATTGTAGTGCTGTCTGAGAAATTTACGACATAGAAAATGCCATTATTAATAGCACTGCCAGCAGCCTGTCGACTATAAGTAATTGTGGTGCTATCTGTTATTCGCCATATCCATTGTATAGTACATAGTATGACTTCATCAGTAGCAAATCTATATCTTCCAAATATAGCTGCTTTAGACGTAGTGACTGAGGTAATCGTCGATGTATCCGATGTAGAAGCAGCGTCAAGGGATTTAGAGACTTTTTCAACAGAACAATCAGTATATTCGATTACTTGCCATGCTAATCTACTAGCTGTGGCATATGATCCAACTTGAAACTGTATATTAGTCGCTGTAGTTATTTCCGAAGTCCAAATATCATCATAACTCCAGTTATTGCCATTTAATTCATGATTCACAATAGACCATGATTTAGTGGTATCTACTGTTGTAATAGTGACATTATGTGGGGTAGCGGCAGGAGCAAGTAAAGTAGTATTCTGTTGGACAGTAACGCCAATTAAAAATTCAATAACAAACCATCGAATGTTGGCGGCATTTCCTGTACCTGTTAATCTTTCAAAGCTTATTTGTGTGGTACTTGTAAGATAGCCGACGATTTCTCCGTTCGAAGCATCACCAACACCAGTCGTAGTTACACGACAATTATACATTAAAAATGATTTGGAAAGATCTACGGCGGTAATACTAGCCGTACCACTAGAAGTTCCAGCTGCTATTGTTGCTGATCCACTCTGTACCGTTTTGATAGCACTCATAATTCAGGAATATGGCACTAAAAATTACAAAGCTAAATAGTCTATGTTACTATTTACTGCGAATTGAATATCGTTCTCTACAAAATTAGTACCGCTGGCTATTATTGTAGTATTTTGTAAAACCATCCAAATCATCTGTTTCATTGCAGGCTCGGGATCTTTCATCGTAGTTTTAGCCCATGCCAACCTTTCTGTATGGTTGGGAGTCGCACCACTTTCATTCGTAATGTCATATGCAGCTTTGGCCACTGCAGCCTGTACCAATCCTCTGAATTGTCCGTTATTTGCCAGAGAAAAAACTGTAGCAAGAGACATTGTATCCTCCTATGCTAATATTGACTCAAAAGATATACGAGTATCCACTCGTAGGAGCCCGATTCTATACGGCTCACTTGGGACATCCCATTTTCCAGCCACATCAGATTTAATTAATTTGGAAGAGACTCCAGATACGAAATAAAATCTATATTTCTTAGCACCTTCCGGTGTGAAAAATGGAATATCCACATTTTCATTAAATGTTGTATCAACTCCGGATTTATCCGCTTTTAAAATAGAGACCGTAATAAGAATTGTTTCCATATTATCTGCTATAAAAGAATTTTTATCAGCAGAAATCTGAATCCAGAGTTTGGCATCTTCAGCAGAAAAATCCAAACTAGTTATGTCATCATTAGTCCAAATAAGAGTAAAAACATCTCCTTTTGAAATTCTTCCAGCAGTTGCGCTATTATCAGCTACAGTATAGATAGAAAAATCAGATTCAGATCCACCATGATTTGCAGCTAATGCGTTTTTAATCTTTGGAAACCATTCATCGGACATACTACTTGATTGCCCTAGTACTTCTATGAAACTATGATTTGATTTTCTACCTGCTACAAACATACGAGCTCCTATCTATAACAATTTGTATCCGTTTTTTACATTTTATGATAATCTAAAGATAAAGATACTAGACTAATGCCCGTCACTGAGTCCACATTCACCCGCATAACATCTCCCGAAGCACCCGTCCATCCGGTAGTCGTGGCAGTATTTTTAATACCAAGATTTATATAGGGCCCCGTAGCTGCGGAGTGCATAGCATTCGCTGATGTAGGTGGATAACTTGCGTAGGAAGCTCTCCACAATCCTATCAGAATAGATCCAGTTTCTTTTGCGAGTAGCCTCCAGTTATCTATGGATAGATTGAAAGGAAAAACTACATCACCTTTCATACCTGTAGGTAATAAAGCGCCTCCACCATCTATAATCAGATTCATTATGCCCGTGTAGGCATAAGTCATCCCCGTATATCCTTGAGCACCTGTATATCCCTGAGCTCCAGTATACCCCTGTGCCCCAGTATAACCCTGAGCTCCGGTATATCCCTGTGCACCAGTATAACCCTGGGCTCCGGTATACCCCTGGGCTCCAGTGATCCCTCTGAGTCCAGTCACTCCATCGACGCCAGTTACGCCTCTTAATCCTGTGAGACCCTGAGCTCCTGTATATCCTTGTGCACCTGTTAGACCCTGTGCACCAGTATAACCTTGTGCCCCAGTAATACCAATAGAACCTGTCACTCCTTGAATACCAGTATAACCCTGTGCTCCGGTGTATCCCTGTGCTCCTGTTAATCCCTGAAATCCTGTCACACCTTGAAAACCCGTAGGCCCTTGGAGTCCTGTAGCACCTTTAACGCCAGTCAGTCCCTGATCTCCTATAGGCACCATACCATCTTTGATCCATTTATCATCGACTAAATAATATTTATACCGCGTCCCAAAAGACGTCGTATAAATTTCACCATCTACAGGACTGAGAGGAAAAGGCATATGATCCTCAAATTTTAATATTTATCTTTTTGTTATACTACTAAGTTGAGCCCCAGTAGAAAAATCTAAAGACATTTTAGCATTTTCTACATATCGATGATACACGTCTGCATCGCCTACATCATTCTGAACCACAGGATACAATGACCAGTTTTTTCCTATGTTTGAAACATCGGGACGAGTCCACCATGTCACTGCTGCAGAACTTGATGCATAATTGGTATCAGATGATCCAAATGATTCCAAATTATACATCATAGACGAAATAAACCCGAAATTGAATAGAGCCGCTCCACTAGCATTGCCATTGTTTATCACACAAGATCCAGCAAAATTAACCAAATAAGTAGCTCTTAAATCTATTATTTTTTGTCCTCGTACATACCAATCCGATTTTGATTCATATCCGCCATTTCCACTGTAGGCTGCGGTATTCACTGGAAAACTTTCTAAAAGTATCCAATCATTATAGTTGAGATTAGACTGCACTAATGAAGGATTATATGTTGAATTGGGGAAACTGGCATCATTAGCAGTCCCCAGAATATTATCTGTATTCCAGGCATTAGCAAAACAAAGATTAGCATAGGTACGACCATGAATATAGTCCACCATTGTATTGAATTCAGCACGCGTTTTTCCATAATCATACCCGGCTTCATCCATAAAAATCCCATGTACCTGCAAAGTATTCCACTGTCCTACTTTTGTCTGAAAATTAGAAAGAGTCTGAGCACATGCCACATATCCGAATATAAGAGCATTCGGATTTAATGCCTTAATTCTAGGAATTATTACCTGAGTATTAGCATAATCGGGATGCGCTGGATCTTCTACCGTATCTCCTAGCACAATCAAAGAATATTTAGCCATGTCCTGGGCGACTTTTTCATTCACCCATCCATTAGTGCCGCTATTGAAACTGTTCGGATACCCGTAATAGATGAGTAGGTCTAAAGGTCTTTTATAAGTGGCTCCTATAATAGTCATAGAGTGCCAGCCATATTTACCATGGATGGTCTCTAAATTTAAAACTCTATTAGCATGATCCGTCAGTATTCCAGTCACTCCTAGAATAGGAGTATGCCCTACTTTATAAAGAGGATTTTCAGTGTCGTTGTATAAATCTTTCCTCATTTCCAACTGCTGCATTAAATAAAAAGGACCTTTTTTACCAGTATCCGGATCAGTTACTTCCGCATTGGCATTCACAAAAGTGGCTAGAGATAGTGTGTCTGATTGCTCTAGAGCCCCTTTTAAAGTTTTATTGGGATCCGCGGCTATCAGAGTAGCTGTATCTAGCTCTATAGCGGCTACCGCGTCTAAAGTAGTAGCAGCATCCACAGCATCTTGTTTATTTTTTACTTCGAGATCTACTAAACCGAACCAATCTATCAGCGGTTGTAAATAGGAAGCTCTTTTAGGCCTCATTCTATTACCGTCAGCATACATAGCTTGAAAATTATGTCTTTTTTCAGAGGTGTATTCTCTACCGTCCAATAATGTTTGGGATGCATTCTGTAAATAATTTTTTCTTTCTATTTTTGCTGCCGGTAATAAAGATTCATCAACAGTATCCTTTTCAATCTGGGACATGAGTACAACATTGCCCCCAGATACTTTCCACCATTTCATAGGCTGATCTAATACAGCGGACAAATCAGGATTTATTACTTTATTCGGTTCGGAATAATAATCAGGAGTATTGACGCTTGTTAAATAGCTTGTGACTTGATTAGCCACTACAGCACCTGGATTATATATGACTATGTTAGACATTGGTTTATTTCCTTGTGAGTTGTCTGCTCAATTTAATGAAACTTTCAGTGTACGTAGGGGAGCTCGCTGGTGTCCCATCTTTAGTACCTGTTAAATCTTTTACAGATCCTGTACCAGTCATGGTGACTCCTGATCCGCCCTCATTCAGCAGCCATCTGTTTTGTAGACCATTCAAAATAGTATCGGACCCTCTGCAGGCATATATTGTAGCTATTTCATCTGCTGTTAAAATCCTATTATATATACGGACATCATCTATGATTCCGCTGAGTCCATCACCTGCTGCTGATCCACTTCTATTTCCTATTGATAGAGTAGTGCCTGTAGGAGTTGCTGCAGCTCCGGCAGTAGCTTCAGATATTCCATTTATATAGACTCCACGACTAGTACCTGATACTGCAGTGCATACTCCATGATACCATACGCTTGCACTTATAACAGTAGTGCTTATGCAGGCTGTATCTCCAAAAAGTTCATTTGAAAATCTATAGGATCCCGGTGACCATCCTGTCGTTACACGTATTTCCCATACATCGTCTGAGCCAAACATCCTTTCGGGATCTTTGATAGCTGGATTTATATAAAACCAAAAACATACGGATACGGGGGACAGATTTGTCCACGATGTAAAATCGATTCTATTTGAACTAAATGTCGCCGCCATGTTTTTATGTTACTTTTTAAAAAATATATAAAGATTTAGATATCTTAACTAAAAGTTATAGTCAATTCTGCTAAAGCCCAGTCTCCTACTAGGGTATCAGCAGCCGCTGACCCTTGTCTCGTGAGCTCAAATTGGCATAGCTGTCCAGCCGTTACTCCTAAACTAGTAAGAGCTATGGCTTGAGAATCATATTGAAAAAATGCATTAGTAGGTATATCTATGGCTGTCAATGTAGTAGCCGCGCTCCATGTTGTTACAGCCAAATTATCTGGTATTCTTCTAGTCCATATCCTCGGGACTATCTGAGATGCCCCTGTAGGAGCGGTTATAGCTCTAGCTTTAGGAGCGATCGTGATATTTGTAACATTATTTGGTATTTCTAATGTGAAACCTACCCCTTCTTCTAATGTATCATCAAATCTTCTCACTACTATAGATCCATTTGTAGGATCTGCACTGGCAGGAGCCATGCCTGTGGCTGGCCATGCCGTACTATTCGGAGAGTCGAGCTGATATCCTAAAAATTGATACTGGGCCACTCCATAGGAGCCTGTAGATCCCACCAGTCCAGTTAAACCTTGAGCTCCGGTGAGTCCCTGAGCCCCAGTAATTCCTATAATTCCAGTAATGCCTATTAGACCCGTAATTCCAATTAGTCCGGTTAAACCTTGAGCTCCGGTGAGTCCCTGTATACCTGTAGAATTCTGTAGACCAGTTATTCCTATTAGCCCAGTGAGTCCCTGAGCTCCGGTTTGTCCCTGGATACCTGTAGCATTTTGCAATCCAGTGATTCCTATTAGCCCGGTTAACCCTTGAGCCCCAGTCAATCCTTGAGATCCTGTGAGTCCACATAACCCTGTGACTCCATCGATTCCTGTTATACCCCTCAATCCTGTTAAACCCTGAGCCCCAGTCAGTCCCTGGATACCTGTAGAATTCTGTAGACCAGTTATTCCTATTAGCCCAGTTAACCCTTGAGCACCAGTTTGCCCCTGTATGCCTGTGGAATTCTGTAGACCCGTTATTCCTACTAATCCAGTGAGTCCCTGCGCTCCTGTATATCCCTGAGCCCCAGTGAGACCCTGTATACCTGTAGCATTTTGCAGACCAGTTATTCCGACTAATCCTGTGAGTCCTTGCGCTCCGGTGAGACCCTGGGCACCTGTAGAATTTTGCAATCCAGTTATTCCAATCAATCCCGTTAATCCTTGAGCTCCAGTTTGTCCCTGGATACCCGTAGCATTTTGTAAACCAGTCACCCCCGCTGATCCGGTGAGCCCTTGAAATCCTGTCGACCCTTGAATACCTGTATAGCCCTGAGCCCCTGTGAGCCCCCGCAATCCTGTCGCTCCTTGTAGACCTGTTATACCTGCTGAACCTGTCAAACCTAAATTGCCCGTCAGACCCTGTGCTCCTGTAAAACCTACAAATCCTGTGGGTCCTATTAAACCGGTAGACCCATAACCTATACCAGTGACACCCTGTAGACCTGTAACGCCTACAGGCGTAGCACCGTCTTTTATCCATTTAGTCTGAGCAGCAAAATATCGATAATGGCTGCCAATGGGCGTAGTAAAAATCTGTCCATCTACAGGACTGAGAGGAAAGGACATAAATTATTTCCTTATGCTACTGAGGCTCATCACCCACGATCCAGACTATATACATAGTCTGATCTGGATTACTTAAATTAATCGTAAAATCCGAACTGGGATTTTGTAAGAGAATATCAAATCTCATACTGCCACTCCATTTCTAGAACGTCCTACATGAGCATCATCTTGCCGCGCCTCTACATATACAGGTATAGTATTATCATACCAAGCTGCTGTATAAGATCCACCAGCTACAGTAGTAGCTGTCTGCACTAATTCTTTAGTGTCACTTCTGTATATGTTAATTGTAATCCCTGATCCGTTTCCAGTATATCCTAAAACCTGTCCCGCGATAGTATATGTAATAGCATGATATGTCACACATGCATAGATTCCGGACCATAGAGCAGCAGTCCCCATAGTCCTGTATTTTCTGCTGCCTTCAACAGCCATTACAGAGGTATCAGGATCTGTAGGATGCATTTTGAAATATTTTCTACCAGTCATCCATGCGGTTATTACCCCCATTTCCGCATCGGAAATAAAAATGGATCCATAAATAGGCATCCATCCCTCTTCTACATCTTCTCCAGCCAGAATTTCGGCGCTAAAAGATAAACCACCGGCAGCCGGACTCCACATACCTAATAAATTATAGCCAAAACCCTCTAGATAGTAGTTACTTTCGGGAATGTTGGGGGCCACAGCAGCAGAATCTACAAGGACGGCTCCTACAGGTGTATTCTGAACATTCCAAAAAGTGCTGTGTAAATGTACTCCATCACCGCTAGCATGCTTGCCACTGGTGTAGTTTAGAATAATTTGCCCGGTGAAGTTTGTACCTAGGCTACCCGCCGAGGCAGATGTCCTATACCAATCTATAGTGAGAGTACTTTGGCCCCGTGCCAAAGTCATACCAGCTCCCTGAGCTCCTCCACTATCAAATCTATGAAGAAAATATCGATTTCCAGACTGTACCGATCCTGCAGTGAGTGTGTATGTTCTTGTCGCTTGAACATCACATTTTATCACTATAGTATCTGTACCGGAATCTGAGACGGAGCACATTACACCGCTTTGTTTTAATGTTATCGTTTCAGGTTCTTCTATTAGGAGTGTTTTAACAAATCTATTTTGATCCGCAGATGCAGACCCTCCTACATATCCTATTTCGTCCCCCATCCGAGTCATTATTGAATTTAATATGGTGGTAGAGGAAGAATGATCATATTCATATGTCACTATCAAAAGAACACATAAACAATTAAATCTGTTAGTGACGTTATTGCTTCTAGCTTTAAATGCTTGAGCAGCATTAGTAGCTAAATCCGTTCTTTTCCATATATGATAAAATTGCACCGCTGTATTTAGAGTCTGATTCAAAGTGCCTGTATTATAAAGGGCATCCGCCGCAGTTTGTAATTCGAGACTGAAACCAGTAGTGGAGTTGCCTGCATCATTACTGTATATTTCGAAAAAAATATCTCTATAGGTAATAGATGCTTCAGGTAGAAATGTGCTTAAATTAGGTATTTGATTAGTGCCTACTTCAGCCAGGACATTTGTTAGCAATCCTATTTGACTCTCTATAGGTATTCTTACCGTTTTAACCCTGGTAGTAGCCGCATCATCATATTCATATGTTATTATTAATTTTGCAGATTGATTATTAGTGGCTATTCCTGTAATAGTTAATGATACTTGACAGGTCTGAGACCCCGCAGCCCCAAAATTAGTATTAAAATATGACGTGACATCCCTGGTAAAAAATGCGGACTGGTGGTCGCCGGTATTCGTTAAAGTGCTAGTTACTGTCACATCATCCGCTGCTACTGCTCCTAATTTTATTCCAATCAGCCAATCTGTTGTACTCCCTGCAGTAGCCTGGTCATCACGCACCCAGGTTTGTACTATTACAGACCTGAAAGTTCTGGAAGAAGTCTCTGGAATATATACGGTAATCTGAGTAAAATCCAACCGTATCGCCGAGGCTACGTTACTCGTATTCGCGGTGAAAGCATATTCAATGGTTTTTGTTCTTAATGCCATATCTGCCTCTAAATATTATTTATTAAGGCCTCGTAAGATCTACCTGCACAGAAACTTCTAATAGGGATGCCCCTGTCACTCCTATTATCATCATTTCCATTTTATCTCCAGATACATAGGCTGTATTCTGGACAGCTCCCCCGTCTATCCATGTATCCGCTGTATATGTAGTCAAGTTTGTTGCCAAATGATTTAAAGATCCGTTTTTACGAGCATTTACAGTGATACCGTTCCCACCTACGAAATATCCTTTCACAGCACTGACTGTGCAACTGTATGGAGCTCTCCATATTATCAGATTTGCACCAGTATACAATCCCGCGGGATTGTATATTGTACCGCCTCTACTCAAAATTCCTACCCCCTGAGTACCCGTGGCTCCTTGAGAGCCAGTCAGCCCCTGTATCCCTGTCTCAGCCAGAGTACCCGAACTGATATCTATCCATGCAGTAGAAACAGCATCATAGAAATAAAGGATCTCATCCTCATTATCCCAATACAGTTGTCGATCGGAGGGCGCTACTGGGAATGTTGAGCCTCGTGTAAAATTAGCTAAACCTGTTAAACCTTGTACGCCAGTATAGCCTTGGGCACCTGTAGCTCCTATGAGTCCTGTTATTCCTACGGCTCCTGTATATCCCTGGAATCCTGTGACTCCTTGTGCTCCTGTGACTCCATATGTTCCTGTATATCCTTGAAAGCCTGTGACTCCTTGATTACCGGTATATCCCTGAGATCCTGTAAGTCCTTGAGCACCCGTTTGTCCTATAATACCTGTAGGGCCTTGATTACCGGTATATCCTTGTAAACCTGTAACCCCAAAAGCTCCAGTCAGCCCCTGAGCACCTGTGTAACCCTGGGCTCCGGTTAATCCTTGAGAGCCAGTAACACCAACAGCACCAGTTAATCCAAGTGCTCCTGTAAATCCTAGCGCTCCTGTTAATCCTTGAGCGCCTGTAACTCCTTCGTGACCAGTGGCTCCCTGCGGACCCGTTTCAGAAATAGTGCCTGTACTTATATCTATCCATGCTAGAGACGTTATATCCCAGAAATAAACGATGTCATCTACTTCATCGTAGAACAATTGATTATTCTGTGGATTAATCGGAAAAACTGTTCCACTAGTGAAATTAGCTACGCCTGTTATACCTTGTGTTCCTGTTATACCTACTATCCCGGTAGATCCTCCATATCCTGTAAATCCTTGGGTCCCGGTTACTCCTTGAAATCCAGTGACTCCTATAAAGCCTGTAGCACCAATTAAGCCCGTGAGCCCCTGAGCTCCTGTAGCTCCTGCGGATCCTGTAAATCCTACAGTACCTGTTTCTCCCTGTATTCCTGTCTCAGCGAAAGTTCCAGAGCTTATATCTATCCAGGATTGAGATCCTGCATCCCAGAAATAAACGATATCATCTATGCTATCATAAAAAAGTTCATTATTTTCAGGGTTTGGAGGAAAAGAAGTACCTGATGTAAAATTGGCTACACCAGTAATTCCTTGAGCGCCAGTAATACCGAGCAAACCAGTAAAACCTATCAAGCCCGTTAAACCTTGAGCTCCTGTTTGTCCTGATAATCCGGTTTCTCCCTGAAATCCAGTAGTGCCAAAAGATCCTAATCCTGTGACACCTTGTGATCCAGTATTTCCTTGTAAGCCTGTATCACCGCGGACTCCTCCTGGTCCTGTAATACCAGGGAATCCAGTTATCCCTATATAGCCCGTATTTCCGAATATTCCCTGTTCTCCAGTGATACCTTGTACGCCTGGGGCTCCTGTGATTCCTGCAGGTCCTATTACTCCTGTAGCGCCTTGAGAACCTGTATCTCCTTTGAGACCTGTAACGCCAATTAATCCTGTGGTACCTTGGAGACCTATACCAGTATTACCTTGTGCTCCCGTCTCCCCTTGAAAGCCTGTTGTACCATATGCTCCTAGACCTGTAGCACCCTGGAGTCCGGTCTCTCCTTGAGCCCCCGTTTCTCCTTTAAAACCAGTAGTGCCGTATGCTCCTAAGCCGGTGATACCTTGAGGTCCAGTCTCACCTCGGATACCCGTCTCTCCTTGTAGACCAGTATACCCTTGCGCTCCCGTAAGGCCTACATATCCTGCTAAACCAGTAGCTCCGGAGATGCCTGTGATACCAGAAAGACCCGTCTCTCCTTGTATACCAGTCTCAGCGTTTATGTCAATGACTATCCAAGTCCCGGCTACTGTGGTAGCATCTGTCAATATTATTTTTGTGGTCCATTCAGGATCTATAGAGCATATGACCGCGGCAGCACCATCATACACGGTGCATATTTGTGTGCTATTATTATGAAAAAGGAAATATTTACCAGCATACATCTCTCGAGCATCTGTGATATTTACCGTCTGGGTGCTAGTCCCAACAAGTACAACATTAATAAGACTGTTTTTATCGAAAGTGACAGGAGAACCGCTGGTCGTAATAATATTATAGCCAGAGTCCTTTAAATATCTGATGTCGCTATTAATCAAATTCATTACAAATGTCTCCCGTTATTCCAGGCATAATACGCAGGATGTACCTGTAATACTCTAAAATCTCCTACATAGGTGTCACTGGCATTAGAATATCGAGCATCCCTAGAAATCTCTACCCACATCAAATTGGGTGTAGTACTGGAAAAAGTTATCGCAGCAGGTATAGAGAAATAAGTAGTAACATATTTCTGCTTTTTTTCGCTATTGGCTGCAATGGATATTGATAATGTAGTCGTTTGCATAGTCAATATGGGGGATCCTGACGCAATATCGATAGGAGCATCGTCGGTAGACAGATCCCATTTTATTTTCAACTCCACAGTACCAGCTGCTGCACTCGATACCGAATAAAATATGGTCAGTGGCATTCTGCAGCTGGTATCTACATCATATGGGAGTACTGTATTAAATCCAAAACTGTTGTAGGATCCAGCCATGAGACCATTTTGATTTTTACCCGCACCTACAGACCCTAGAAACAGATCTACATTTCCAGGTACATTATTGGTACCCATGAAAGTATTGTTGTCTATATACAGCACACGGAGAGGTCTGGCTTTACCCGAATATATTTGGAATCCATCATAGCTAAAATATGAGAAGCTTGTACCGGTTCTTATATAATTAACAACGGGTAATGTAGTAAGAGGCGCGGTCAGCCTAAAACGTACCCAATAGTAGTTAGTACCAAGAGTCATTGGATCATTGACGATCCATAGAGTTGGATCATCAATCTGTATCTCGAAATTCACTAGTTCGAAAGGAGGAAATGTGGTGACACGCTCAAAAAGTTTACCACCATAGGTGAAATAGGTACTCGTCGAAATAGACATGTTATTAAAAGATACCCATCCCCCACCGTTCCAGTATTCAGCTACTATACTGCCAGTCCCCGGTACTGCTGCCGTTGAAATGGATACTAGCATACCTGTGGTTTTATATGCCGTACTATTGTAATCCTTTATTTTAGTAGAAAGATAAATAGCAGAATTTGCAAGATTACTGGGATATGTAAATGGACTCGTACTGGAGACATCTGTATATACTCCACCTGTAATATTATATGTGTATATAAGGATATCACGAGAAGTTGCTCCACCTTGCCCTAATGTAGATGGACTGATTTTTTCAGGGACACCCACATTAAGAGTTCCTATTATTCTTACTCCTTCTGCCCCCGAGAACTGATCTATATACTGGCCGTTTATCTTTGACCAGTCACTTATCACAAAATTAAGTAGATTCATGAACCCGGACGAAATAGTTATTACGCTGCTGCCTTTCTGTGTTATCTCTGTAGTACAACTAAAAAATGATAATCCATTAATAGTCGTGGTTGATGCCCCATCTGTTTCTATCCCCGATGTGCTATCACTAATTTTTACGCCAGTTATTCTCATAGAAGTACTAGTATCGTTGATATCTATACCTAATGCTGTGCCGTATATAGCAGAGGACATAAAGTCTACTTGAGCTGCCCGGGTCACTTTTATTGCATTAGTGTATGCATAGGAGAATAAACCTCTAATTGTAACATGTATGGCCTGGTCCTCAATAATAAGACCGGTAGAAACATTCAAATCTACATAGCAATCTATAAATTCGCTATCTGATGCCAGAGCTCCATGGACATAAAAGGCATTCAAACCGGCACTGACATACACGCCATCCATCAATCCTATGACATCTGTAATATTAATAGCATTAGCTGATGTAGGTCCTCGAATCTCCATAGAACCTATACCAGAATTATTTGACATCGTTATTAAATCCACGCCATTATTTGCAGCCTGAATAATGGAAGACTCATCTAGCGGGAAAATAAAAGTATTTTGCGGTACTGTGAATGGATCCTCTATATAAAGTCCCGAATGTAAATATACCGAATAGGGCTTGGTGGACGAAGAATCTAATATTGAATCACATGCTTTTTTTACAGTAGCATACGGTTTAACATAGGATCCATCCCCTGTCACATCTGACCCGTTTAACGCAACATATCTGACCTGATCTACAGCAAAATCTAAACCAGGAGCACCCGTAATTCCCAAAGCTCCCGTATAACCTTGAATACCCGTATCTCCGGATATACCCGTCACTCCAACATATCCCATCAATCCTTGTACACCTGTATCTCCTATTAGACCGGTATATCCCTGATATCCCGTCGCACCACGAACACCAGTCAGATCAGCCAAAAATGTAGGTATGTCACTCTGCAGTATATCTGATGTACCGTTATTTAGTATTAACGTGGAAGAGTCTACGCCATAGAAATTATCCGTACAGTATGCGTATAGATCATTTGATACACGAGCATTCTCAAAATTGCCCGTGTCAGTAAAAGTCTCATAGCCGAAAGGATAGGGAATTATTATTCCCATATCTTTTATGAGGACATCCGACAATCTGCTTGGGTTTAATTTTATTATCAACACAGACATCTATTTTAGCCTCTCATTACTGCTTTAGAACTATGGTAGCGTTTATGTAATTGAAAGTAGATCCCCCACTCCCGTTTGATCTTTTTACACGCACTCCTACTTCCGTATTTGCACTTATTGCCCCCGTCACTCCTGTCGCATAGGCAGACGTATTACTAGCAGGTAGATTGAGCGTTGACAGCACACTCGGTGACGTAGAAGGAGAAGTCAAAACTTCTACATTAAAAGCTCTGCTCGCATCAGCTATATCCACCTGTACCGTAATGTCTGTTAATGTGGAAGCAAGATCTACTCGATCTCCTGCACTGGAGCATTCTACTGCCTGTCCTGTCCTTAAATATCTGGTTCCTGCAGAAGGTATTCCTAAATTGTGCGTATATCTATAGTTTATTCCAGCACCTTTTATTCCTGTATGCCCTTGAGCTCCAGTTTCCCCTATAAGTCCTGTTAAACCAATTGTTCCGGTATAGCCTTGTGAGCCTGTTGCTCCAACTATCCCGGTTAATCCTTGAGATCCTGTAGTTCCTTGATTGCCTGTTTCTCCAATTAAACCAGTTATTCCAGATTGTCCAGTTAATCCCTGAGATCCTGTATGGCCTTTAGTACCTGTATCTCCAATTAATCCGGTGACTCCGGCGACTCCCGTATATCCCTGTGCCCCCGTTTCTCCTTGAAATCCAGTAGTGCCATACGCTCCTAAACCGGTGATACCTTGAGAGCCAGTGAATCCTATTAGGCCAGTGACTCCAGCACTGCCCGTATATCCCTGAGCTCCAGTGAGACCCTGTGCGCCCGTTAAACCGATTAGTCCTGTTGTTCCTTGGCTTCCCGTGTGTCCCCATACTCCAGTATACCCTTGAGCCCCGGTTAGACCAATTAAACCGGTGACACCCTGGAATCCAGTTACGCCAATTAATCCTGTGAGCCCTTGAGCTCCTGTAAGACCCTGAGCTCCTGTTAGACCTATCAGTCCCGTGACTCCCGCAGAACCCGTGTATCCCTGAGCTCCAGTTAAACCTTGCGCACCAGTGAGTCCTATGAGTCCAGTGACTCCGATTAATCCTGTAAAACCTTGAGCCCCTGTCAAGCCAATGAGACCAGTAATTCCTTGGAATCCTGTAATTCCTATTAAGCCTGTGTATCCCTGCGCTCCAGTTATACCCTGAGCACCTGTCAATCCTATTAATCCAGTAACTCCGATATATCCTGTGAGTCCTTGAGACCCTGTGTGGCCTTGTGCACCCGTTAAACCTATAAGGCCTGTGACGCCTGCTGTCCCTGTATATCCCTGCGCCCCGGTATAGCCTTGAGCACCTGTCAGTCCGATGAGACCCGTGACCCCTACTATTCCAGTGTATCCTTGAGCTCCTGTATACCCCTGGGCTCCTGTGATACCAATCAGTCCAGTGACCCCTGAGAGACCGGTGTAGCCTTGACTTCCGGTATGACCCTGGGCCCCTGTAAGACCTACAAGTCCAGTGACTCCTATTACACCGGTATATCCCTGAGCACCCGTGTATCCCTGGGCTCCTGTATATCCTTGAGCACCCGTAAGTCCTATAAAACCTGTAGTCCCTACTATGCCAGTGCAACCTTGAGCACCCGTGTAGCCCTGTGAACCTGTTAGACCTATTAAGCCTGTTACACCTACTACCCCAGTGTACCCCTGGGCCCCGGTATGTCCCTGGGCCCCTGTTATACCAATAAGTCCAGTGACTCCTTGTACTCCAGTATAGCCCTGAGATCCTGTATAACCCTGAGCGCCTGTAAATCCTATGAGTCCAGTAGTACCAATGATACCAGTATATCCCTGAGCTCCTGTATATCCCTGTGCTCCTGTAATACCTATAAGTCCAGTGACCCCATTTACTCCTGTATAACCCTGAGCTCCCGTGTAACCTTGGGCACCTGTCAATCCTATTAATCCAGTAACTCCGCCTATTCCTGTATAGCCTTGAGCACCGGTATATCCCTGAGCTCCAGTATATCCTTGAGCTCCTGTAATACCTATTAAGCCAGTAACTCCTATTATTCCAGTGTATCCTTGGGCTCCCGTGTACCCTTGAGCTCCCGTATACCCTTGGGCTCCTGTGTACCCTTGGGCTCCTGTGTATCCCTGTGCGCCAGTATACCCTTGCGCTCCTGTGTATCCCTGTGCGCCAGTATAACCCTGAGCACCGGTGTACCCTTGAGCACCTGTAAATCCTTGGGCTCCTGTGTAGCCCTGGGCTCCTGTATAACCCTGAGCACCGGTGTATCCCTGTGCTCCGGTAATACCTATTATTCCCGTAATTCCTTGAACTCCAGTATATCCCTGGGCTCCCGTGTAGCCTTGTGCTCCTGTAAATCCCTGAGCACCTGTAAATCCTTGAAAACCTGTATAGCCTTGCGCTCCGGTATATCCTTGCGCTCCAGTATATCCTTGTGCTCCAGTATATCCTTGCGCTCCGGTAATTCCTATTATACCAGTTATACCAATTAATCCAGTGACTCCATCTAATCCTGTCACACCTTTCACACCGGTAGCTCCGAAAGCACTTTCAAGACCGATAGCTACCAATTGAGCTCTACTAATAGATACTATTTTAACTCCATCAATTCTCCTAAATCGTCCTTTGACGGTATATGTACCAGGAGCTAGCTCATCACTGAGAAAATGGACAGTACCGTCTTCACCAGCCGCCAATACACTATGGATCTCATCGCTATCGACACCATTTATACTAACTGCAAAAGCAGCAGTAGAATAAGCACCTTCTCCTTGTTGTATCCATTCATAAGTCATCGACCCATATATACGAGCGCTACTATCTAGTGTTATCGTGGTAGACATCCCAGGGATATCTATTAAAGAAGATCCTGTCACTCCTTGAGCACTACTGAGGATAACTGTGTTACTAGGAATTTCTCCAGCAACAGCTGCGGGACCAATAATACCTGTAGCTCCTTGAAGACCAATTCCGGTATGGCCTTGAGAACCAGTATGACCCTGTAATCCCGATATTCCTGTTACCCCTTGTATACCTGCACCAGTATGTCCTCGAATCCCGGTTTCTCCGACAAGACCCGTTACTCCGTCTATTCCAGTATGACCTTGTAATCCTGTATATCCCTGAAATCCTGTGTATCCTTGAGATCCTGTGTATCCTTGACTACCGGTATGCCCTTGAACTCCTTGTCCAGTAACACCAGAGAGTCCTGTAACTCCAAAAAGTCCGGTAATACCAGACAATCCTGTATAACCTTGTAATCCTAATCCAGTATGCCCTTGGTAGCCTGTTACTCCTTGATTCCCAGTAGCCCCTTCTAAGCCAGTAGCCCCTTGTAATCCGGTATGCCCTTGTAAACCCGTCTCTGCTTGAGCACCAGTGTGCCCTTGGTAGCCTGTTGTTCCTTGATGCCCAGTAGCCCCTTGTAATCCTGTAAATCCTATTGTGCCTACTCCCGTATATCCTTGAGCTCCAGTCTCCCCTTTAAGACCAATAGGACGTGTGTCTACGCAAACTACGGTGTAGTTTGTGAGCAGCTGATACGTGATACCTGTAATGAATGCGCTTGAAAATCTTACCCTGAGATTAATCCTGTTTGTATCGTCTATATAATCTGAGATATCTTCATACGCTTCTAAAAAAGAGTTTGTCAACTTTTCGTCTACGGGAGAATTTACAGAACCCTGCCCTACGAGAATCCAGCTACCAGATGCATTATTCCATATCTCGAACACAGCTACAGGATTATTTGAACCTACACCAAAACTATGCGTCTGCATCCATCCTGTAGCGACTATTTTGGAAATGATATTCTTGTCTAGACTGCCTATGGAATAAGAGTAAAGAAGAAATATCCCGTACCCAGCAACATTACTCACCCAGTTATTTTCAGAGAGATCTCTAAACCACTCGTTATAATACTGAGACGAACTATACTCTAATGTTCCTATAGTCCCAATAAAACTACTCGGACTAAGATTCACGAAGCTAGAATAAATCCCTCGATTAACATAGGCTTTATGTGTAGTACTCGGAGAGGTAATGGCTTTAAGATCAAAACAGGTGACCGTACCAAAAAATCCAGTAGGCCCCATCAATCCTGTCGAGCCCTGTAAACCAGTATTGCCTAACCCTACGGCTCCGGTATACCCCTGTAATCCAGTTAAACCTTGCTGACCGATTATTCCTGTGGCACCTCGCGTGCCTTGTACTCCAGTCTCTCCTTGTGGGGCACCCGCAGGGCCTGTAACACCCATCCAACCTGTAGGACCAGGTAATCCCGTGACCCCCGGGAGGCTGACACCGGTATGACCCTGATCTCCAGTTACTCCCTGCCACCCAGTCGGTCCTGGTAAGCCTGTAGCCCCCACACCCGTAAATCCGCCAATACCTGACAAACCTAACTTATCCGTAATATGCCTGATATCTTTTACAATGGCATTTTCGTAAGTACCGCCCTGTAGATTAGGATAGACTATCTCGGATTCAGGTAGCCCGAATTGATGGTATACTGTAGGCTCGGATATTAAAGCAAAAGAGGCGTTCTGGGGCTCATCATCCTGGGTATACTCATCGTCCCATAGGATTTTAGCAGAAAGATGCAGCCCATCCGCAGCAATCACCTGCGTGATTTTGAATCGAATTACAACCCCAGGGAGGGGCGAGGCAGTATTTGGATCTATAGCATTTACAAATAGTATGTAGCCAGGAGTAATAGCCAGAGAGCCAGCGCCAGTAGGGTCCGCCTGGTTCTCATATATAGCATTCGTGAAAGTATATTCCCCCGGATTCCCGGTAGACACAAAACTTTCAACGAATAAAGTACCACTGACTATTCGAGACACTATTCATTCCTTAGTTTAAAAATCTAATATCATATATCGAGACTGGTTGCCCAGACCTAAATTAGCAAATCTAAATGTGGTATAGGATCCTGCGACAGCAGTGCCTATAGTCGCACCCACGGCAGAAAGGAAATCTACGTCTTGTCGAATGGAATAGTTTGGTATGTAAGTATCTCCTAAATAGGTATTCCGACCAAACGCATTAAACGCAGAAACTGGGACTACGAGATCGTATGTAGTCCCGGCACGCAGCCCTGTCCTAATCCTCATAGATATCAGCTGTATATCGGAGTTACTGCCGGAGGGCAGAGATATAGTCCCGCCTGTTTTAGGATTGTTATTGTGCACATAGGAAAATCCTACATTATACGTGGCGGTCGACCCTCCAGAGTCCCCCGTATTCTGAGTAGCTAACGTAAAAGTATTCGCAGTCACGGCAGTAACCGGCCCCGTCACCATATCTATATTGACAAATTTTACTATGACGAAATTCCCTACAGTCAAACCATGATTAAAACGGGTGACCGTCAGATTGGTACCAGATCGAGTCCATGTGAGAAATGAGTACACACTGGAGCTGGACGTCATCCAAACCTCTTCTCCAACAGTAGTCACAGCCTGATAACGGACTACATTGTTATACTGCAGCCCGTGCATCCCAGTGGCACCACCTGCTCCACCACATCCTACGACTACTATTAGGCTCATATAATTTTCCTTTTATGGCAGCGTAACAGTCAGGCCCTCGCTACTACCTCTACTATAGCTCGTAGCTATTTGAAAATCTTCTGATACTACCACGGTCGGATCCCCCTCACAGGTCTGATAGCTCCAGATTATTCTGTAATTACCTGTCGCCCACTCATCCCCCACTATAAAATTAGCACGATAAGTACCCACTTTTATGTTGTAAGGTATCCTATACTGCGGCCCTAGCCTGGTGTATACCAGGCTACTACTCACAGTGCCTATTTCATAGGCCACAAAAAAAGGATTATATTGTGAAAGGGGGCCGTAGGCGAATGACAATTTTCTCTGAAATGTGATATTGAGGTCCTCATCCATCAACCTATAGCCCAAAGGAAATATCTGCATCGATTATGCCTTGCTATAGTACAGGTTTAACCCCAAAGACTTTATACCAGTCACGCTCACGAAAGAGACTTTCAGCAACTCATCATATGCCCCTGTAGTACCCGCCCAGTTCGTGAAATCCGTGCTGGTACGTACTCCTTCGAGATTGAGATAGGGACCCGTAGCTCCGGCATCCATCTGGAAAGATGGGGGATACTGCCCCACATCGAGCCTCATTTGCGCGGCACCCGTCTCATAAGCGAATACTCTCCATTTATTTATCTGTACGGGTTTTTCAAGGATTATACTCTGAGATATATTACCTAGTGCAAAATCATCTGCATAGAAATTGACGCTATAGATACCAGTGGCTCCTACAGGGATACCAGTAATCCCCTGTAGACCGGTATAGCCCGCGGCACCTGTCAGACCCTGAGCGCCAGTCAATCCTTGAAATCCGGTTTCACCTGTCAGTCCTGTGACTCCCAGTATGCCGGTGATCCCTTGAGCACCTGTATAACCTTCAGCGCCAGTGAGCCCTTGAAATCCAGTCACTCCTATAAAACCCGTTATACCAATGAGACCGGTAACTCCATCCAATCCTGTAAAACCTTGGCTACCAGTATGCCCCTGATCTCCAGTGACTCCCTGAAAGCCTGTTATACCATCTAAACCCGTTATACCTTGGGCACCTGTATATCCCTCAGCTCCAGTCAAACCCTGGAAACCAGTAACTCCCCGCAGTCCCGTCACACCCTGATACCCTGTAGGACCCGCTCCTACGGACACTCCATGCTCGAGCTGCGTAGAACATATACCTACGTTCGTAAGATTAGGACTACCAGTTATCTTATCTATACGGAGCAGCATATAATCATAACCCCGTATATCAGCCCCGTTTATTGTAAAAGTAAACTCATGAAAATCATACTGAGATGGACTAGATAATGTGACTGTCTGAGTATCCGTATAGAGAGGAGCAAAAGATGTCACATTATCTGTTTTTAGAAAACCTTTATACGATAGTTTAAATACTATCTGATCCCCTGTAGAGGCGGGGAGATCTATGATAGACCCCATACGGAGAGTCATGTTGCTGTAGCCATCCCATTCGAGCGGGACAGGTATTGTCAAATCCATGCGCTCGACAGGCTCCACACTATTGAACTCGATTACCGGTATCTCTCCATGGATATCCTGATCGAGATTCGTGGTTTTCCATTCTTCCATCGGGAGTATTTTTACAAACTCCGTGAAAGACGCTACCCCAGGTCCCGTGACTCCTCGGATACCGCTGATACCCGTAACACCTGACACTCCAGTCGCTCCAGGGGGACCTCCGGGATCTCCAGTGACTCCTGGTACACCAATGACGCCTGTAGTGCCCTCTATACCTGTCACACCTATAGCTCCCTCAAGGAAGACAGCTGATAGCGTGCTATCTTCAAGGATGACTATTTTATTGCCCGCGTCTAGTTTCCAGTAGGCTTCATAGGTATGTGCTCCCGCGGATACTGAGGGAGAGATATCATACAAAACTTTGTAGCGTTCACGGGTATCTGATAGATAGTCACTAAAATTAGGACCGGTTATGCCGTCTCTTTGGAGCATGTAGTCTACAGTCACGGATCCTGATGTGACATGCCTGTATTTGAGATTCAGCAATGATAGTATTCTACCGTCATTGGGTATAGTGATTATATTTTGTAATCCAGTGATGGGAGAAAATGTGATGGCAGGTATGCCTGTGAATGAGGATCCTGTCACACCAGCTATTTCTTCTACCAGCATGTTATCCATTATAATTTGAGGGCCGGTGACCCCCTGGATGCCCGTAGGTCCTTGTAATCCTGTTATTCCTTGCGCTCCTGTATATCCGAGCTCTCCGAGGCCTGTAGGACCTTGAGGACCCGTTACCAGACCGACACCTGTGATGCCACTATCTACATAGGCTTTGAGGCTCTGGAACGCTCCTTGTACGTTGGTAGCGCCTATGTCAGGTATAGGTGTGAAACCGACTGTATATGCACCCGTATAGGATCTGAGAGCATTTAGTGCGCCTGTGAGGCCTGCGACATCCGTTTTTAGAGTACTGACCGCACCTGTGAGCCCTGCTATGTCTCTTTGAGCACCTGTGAGTCCAAATTGTAGTGATACCATTCCAGTTTCTAATGCAAAAGTTCTTCCTGTGAGACCTGTTACATCCGTTTTTAGAGTACTGACAGCTCCTGTGAGACCCATCACGTCTGTTTTGAGAGTACTTACAGCACCTGTGAGACCTGCTATATGGATCCCATGAGTATTTACGGTGCCGGTGAGACCCGTCACATCTGTTTTGAGAGTACTCACGGCACCGGTGAGACCGCTGATATCGCTCTGCATGCCAGTGAGTTGCAGATTTAGTTCTGTGGACAGCCATCGACCCGTTATTTTACTCATTTTGTAAATCCTGTTCAGTCTTTTTTAGGGAATAAAAAAACCCTATTCGAGCGTTATCATCGAATAGGGGGATATATTAAGAGATAATTATTGAAATGGGTCGTATTACATAGGGGTCTCAGCTATTTACCAAATATGAATCAAATTTTATTTAAATAAATCCAATCATATGAATATCTAAGATCGGAAGAGCACACGTCTGAACTCC